>Ga0068858_100000177_pt1 | contig 67831 bp, 44 predicted proteins | sample KBSSwiS12_FD_66589 | JGI IMG/M metagenome (GOLD analysis project Ga0068858, IMG submission 66589) | Switchgrass rhizosphere microbial communities from Kellogg Biological Station, Michigan, USA - KBS Switchgrass S1-2 | ecosystem: Host-associated > Plants > Roots > Rhizosphere > Soil ...
TTGATTCAGATCGTCCGATCCTTCGATCACGATCTCGTAGCGCTCCTTCGTCACGCTTCCGAACGCGCCGTACGTGTTGACGATGTGGAAGGGGTTGTAGCTGTAGTTCATCAATTGATGCTTCGAGAAAAGGTTCAGCGCCGGCCGGATGCTGAGGACGATCGTCGCCGCGCCGAGGAGATACAGCACGCCGTCGTTGAGCATCGAGCGCGGCACCAGAGGCGGCGATGCGATCCAGTCGCTGAACGCCGTCACGCCGAGGACGACGGTGAGCCAGTTGAGCCACGCGTAGTTGCCGCTGACGATCAGCCAGAGCTGATGAAAGACGATCAGCGCGCCGGCGATCGAGGCGAACGGCTGCGGCGCGAAGAGACCGAACGGCACGATCACCTGCACGAAGTGGCTGAACAGCACCGCGAACCGGTGCATGAACTTCGGCAGGCGGTGGAAGTACCAGCTCGCCGGATTCGGCAGCGGCTGCGTTTCGTAGTGGTAGTAGAGGCAGGTGAGGTCGCGCCAGCATGCGTCGTGTCGCAGCTTGATCAGGCCCGCGCCGAGCTCCGTGCGGAAGAGCATCCAGCGCAGGCAGAGGATCGGGATCAGCGACGGCTCGGTGTGCGGCGTCCCGAGGAAGAGGGCGAAGAATCCCGCCTCGAGGAGCATCGACTCCCAGCCGAATGCGTAGAACGTCTGTCCGACGTTGACGATCGAGAGATAGAGAGCCCACAGCACGAGCCAGAGCGCCGCGCCTTCGTACAAGCCGCTCAGCGCGATGGCGGAGAGAGCAATGCCGGTCCAGGCGACGGCGGTCAGCAGGCGGTCGGAGTAACGCCAGCAGAAGAGGCTCGGCGCGTCGCGGAAGCGCACCCGTTCCACGAAGGCCGGCACGGGGAGGAGGCCGCGCTCCCCGAGCAGTGCCTTGAACTGGAACAGCGCGCCGAGGAAGCCGGCGAGGTAGATCGCGGCGAGACCGCGTTGAAAAAGGAGGCGGATGAGCCAGACGTGGCCGAAGTACCAGGTCACGACGACAGCTGCTGCAAGTGTCGCGCGCGAGGCACAGACAAGAATGTCTGTGGTGCTACACAACAGCTCAAACGCTCAAGAGCTCAAACGCTGCCTTCACCATGATGTTCTCCGCCAGCTGCGCCCGGTATTCGGCCGATCCGCGCACGTCGGAGATCGGCTTCACCTCGTCGCGCGCGATGCGGCCGGCGTGCTTGAAGACGTCGACGGAGATCGCCTTGCCGGCGAGAAACTCCTCCGTGCGCGGCAGCCGGATCACGGTCGGCGCGACTCCGCCGTAGGCGATCCAGGCCTTGGCGATGTGCGAGTCGACCGTGCTGAGGCGGATGGCGGCGGTGAAGGCGGAGATGTCGAGGTCCCGGCGGCGGCTGACCTTGTAGAGCCGCAGCGTGTCGCGAACGATCGGCACGCGGACGCGCGTGATGATCTCGCCCGGCGCGAGGTCGAACTGCTTGTAGCCGCGATAGAAGGAGTTGATGGCGACGGTCCGCTCGCCGCCGTTGATCTCCAGCGACGCGTCGGCGACGAGGAGATACGGCAGCGTGTCGCCGATCGGCGAGCCGTTGGCGATGTTGCCGGCCAGCGTGCCGGCGTTCTTGATCTGCGGCGAGCCGAAGATCGCCAGGATCTTGTACAGCTCGGGGATGCGGTCGCGGACGAACGACTCCAGTTGCGAGAGCGTGACGTTCGCTCCCGCGACGATGGCGCCGTCTTCCTCGCGCAGCTCTTTCAGCGATTCGATCTTTGCCAGCGACAGCATCGCCGGCGCGCGGTAGTTGCGCTTGTTGATCCAGACGCCGACGTCGGTGCCGCCCTGCACGATCGTCGCGTTGTGCTCTTTCTTGAAGGCGATCGCTTCGGCGAGGGTCGCGGGGGCGAAGAAATTGTCGATGCGGACCGAATCGCGCGCGTCGAGCACCTCGGCGTAACGATCGCGCAGCTTTGCCGGCGACTCGACCTGCAATGCCGCCTTGATGATCGGCTCGTAGCCGGTGCAGCGGCAGAGATTGCCGACCAGCCCTTCGCGCGTCTGCTTCTCGTCGACGCGTTCGCATTTCTCGAACAGCGCCGACATGGCCATGATGAAGCCGGGCGTGCAGTAGCCGCACTGCGCGCCGTGGCAGGCGACCATCGATTCCTGCACCGGCGTGAGCCGGCCGTTGTCCTTCAGTCCCTCGACCGTGACGACGCTCGCGCCGTCGAGCTGGAAGAGCGACTGGATGCAGGAATTGATGGGAAGGAAATCTTCGTCGCGCGCGTAGCGGATCAGCACCGTGCAGGCGCCGCAGTCCCCCTCCTCGCAGACGATCTTCGTGCCGGTCGCGCCGTAGTCGTAGCGCAGATAGTTGGAGAGGGTGGTGAAGACTTCACGGCCGCGAACGATCTGCTCGCGGCCGTTGATCAGGAGGCGGATGTGGTCGCGCATCGCGCTTACGGTCGAACGAGTCCCGTGTACGTGTCCGGGCGGCGATCTCTGAAGAACTGCCACGTGTTGCGCACTTCGCGGATCTTGTCGAAGTCGAGCTCCGCGGTGACGAGGGCGTCTTCGTCGCGCTTGGCCATGGCCTGGAACTGGCCGCGCGGATCGACGAAGTAGCTCTGGCCGTAAAACTCGCCGATGTTCCACGGCGCTTCCATGCCGACGCGGTTGATGGCGCCGACGAAGTAGCCGTTGGCGACGGCATGCGCCGGCTGCTCGAGCTTCCAGAGGTACTCGGAGAGGCCGGCCACGGTCGCCGACGGGTTGAACACGATCTCCGCGCCGTTGAGGCCGAGCTCGCGCGCCCCCTCGGGGAAGTGGCGGTCGTAGCAGATGTAGACGCCGACCTTGCCGTAACGCGTGTTGAACACCGGGTATCCGAGGTTGCCGGGGCGGAAGTAGAACTTCTCCCAGAAACCGGGGGCGACGTGCGGGATGTGGTTCTTGCGGTACTTGCCGAGGTATGTGCCGTCGGCGTCGATCACGGCGGCGGTGTTGTAGTAGACGCCGGTCGATTCCTCTTCATACAGAGGGACGACGATGACCATGCTGTACTTCTTCGCGTACTCCTGCATCAGCTGCGTCGTCGGACCGTCGGGAATGCGCTCCACCGAGTCGTACCAGCGCGTGTTCTGCTCGGCGCAGAAGTACGGACCGGTGAAGATCTCCTGCATGCAGATCATCTGCACGCCTTCCTGCCCCGCCTGATCGAGATACTTGAGCGTGCGCTCGATCTGCGCGTTGCGGATGGTCTCGAGGCTCTCGTCGGTGCCTGCGGCGAGAGAAGTCTGGATCAAGCCTGCTTTCACGATTCGGGACATGGATGGCTCCTCGGTGGGATGTGGCGGGAAAGCTTAGCATGCACATGGAGCGCGGGCGTCCCGCCCGCAGTGGCCGGGCGTCCCCGCCCGGCCACGATTCCCGCGCGATAAACTTCACGGTGTGAGACGTGCGCTGATGTTGAGACTGATCACGCGACGTGCTGCTGAGCATCGTCGGAGATACGAAAAGGCCAGACGGTCTGCGATTGCGCTGATGCGGCGCGGATTGAGCCTCGGAATTGGTGAACATCGTCCGCAGTGGAAGAGGGACGATCTGCACCGGCGATGATGTCTGCTACAGCGAACGTCGCCGGCCGGGACGGCCGGCGACTGCGGACGAGACGTCCGCGCTCCTCATGAGAACGCGTGGCCCCGCTTGAGGAACTGCCCGTTCCCCGGCTTGCCCACGTACTTCCCTTCCTCGATCACCAGCTCGCCGCGGGAGAGCACCGTCTTCGTCGCGCCCTTGATCTTCCATCCTTCATAGCAGGAGTAGTCGACGTTCATGTGGTGGGTGGCGGCGCTGATGGTGAGCTCCTCGTTCGGATCGAAGATCACGAGGTCGGCGTCCGATCCGACGGCGATCGTGCCCTTGCGGGGGAAGAGACCGAAGATCTTGGCGGCGGAAGTCGAGGTGATCTCCACGAAGCGGTTGAGCGAGATGCGGCCCTGGGCCACGCCGCCGTTGAAGACGAGAGACATGCGGTGCTCGACGCCCGGTCCGCCGTTCGGGATCTTCGAGAAGTCGCCGCGGCCGAGCTCCTTCTGCTCCTTGAAGCAGAACGGGCAATGATCGGTCGACACCACCTGCAGGTCGTTGAACTTCAATCCGCGCCAGAGCTTCTCCTGGTTCCACTGCTCGCGGATGGGCGGCGTCATGACGTACTTCGCCCCTTCGAAATCGGGCTTCTCGTAGACGCTGTAATCGAGGAAGAGATACTGCGGACAGGTCTCGGCGAACACGTTCGTCCCCATGTCGCGGGCGCGGGTCACCTCTTCCAGCGCGTCGTTGCAGCTGAGATGAACGATGTAGACCGACGTCTCGGCGATCTCCGCCAGGGCGATGGCGCGGTGCACGCCCTCCGCTTCCGCCTTCGTCGGGCGGGTCAGCGCGTGGTACTTCGGATCGGTCTTTCCGTCGACGATGGCCTGCTTGACGATGGCGTCGATGACCACGCCGTTCTCCGCGTGCATGCAGATCAGGCCGCCGTTGTGGCCGGCCATCTTCATCGCCTTGTAGATCGTGGCGTCGTCGATGAGGAAGACGCCGGGATAGGCCATGAACAACTTGAAGCTGCTGATGCCCTCCGCGATCATCGACTTCATCTCCGGCAGACGCTCGTCCGGGATGTCGGTGCAGATGAGATGGAAGCCGTAGTCGATCGACGTCGTCCCCTCGGCCTTGGCGTGCCACGCGTCGACCGCCTCCGCCAGCGACTGACCCTTGTACTGCACGGCGAAGTCGATGATCGTCGTCGTGCCGCCGAACGCCGCGGCGCGCGTGCCGGTCTCGAATGTGTCGGACGCCGACGTGCCGCCGAACGGCAGCTCCATGTGCGTGTGCGGATCGATGCCGCCGGGGATGACCAGGCGTCCCTTCGCGTCGATGACGCGGTCGGCCTCGAGATCGAATGACTTCGCGATGGCGGCGATCCGGCCGTCTTCGATCAGGATATCGGCGTGATAGTCGTCGACCGCGGTGACGATGCGGCCGTTGCGAATGAGCGTTTTCATCCAGCCCTCCGAGTGGCGCGATTGTAGTGCATCATGTCAGGCGGTCCTGATGATGAAGACAGTCCTCTCCATCCTTCTCTTTGCCACGCTTGCCGCGCACGCCGCCCCGACGCCGGCGTCGCTCGCCGGCGCGACGACTGTCGAGCAGCTGACGCCCGGCCTGAAGTCGCCCGACGCCCTCACGCGCGCCACCGCCGCGCGCGTGGCGATGCTGCGCAACGTGACCGCGATGCTGCCGCTGCTCCGCGAGTCGCTGGCAAGCGAAAAGGACGGCATGGCCGCGCGCGAGGAGCTGCGCGCGCTGGTGCTTCTCGGCACCGACGCCGACGTCACCGCCGCCATCACGCAGAGCGCGAAGTGGCCCGCGCCGATGGACGACGCGATCGCCGACGCCGTGGCACGCCGCGGCGCGAACGCGCTCGACATCTATCACGCGAAGCTCGCCGGATCGCGCATGTCGACGCATGCGGAGTTCTTCCGGCAGATGCTCTGGAATCGCGGAGTGCTGATCCCGGTGGTCGCTTCGCAGCTCCTCGGCTGGCACGACGCGGCCGGCTGGAACGGCCTGCTGCAGACGGCGCTCGACTCCGGCGTGACGGTCTCGGCGGGAGCGATGACCGTGTCGCTCGGTATGCCGGAGGAGAAGATCCGCGACGCCTCGATCTGGTACCTGCTGCGCACCTACGCTCCCGATCCGGAAGTGATCAAGGATCCGCTGCGCGCGGCGCTGCTCGAGTCGCGCGCCGAGGGATCGACGCGCGAACAGTTCGGCCGCGAGCTGCTGCGGCGGATGCTCGGCGCGGAGCGGAAGGACAACGAGCGGTGGCAGACGTTTCTCGCCACCGATGAAGGCAAATCGCTGTTTCAGAACGATACCGCGACCGTGCTGCGGTACCTGACCGAGGCGGAGCTCCGCGCCACCGGTCTGCCGGCGAACCGCGCCGTGAAGAAACCGGTGTTCGAAGGACGCTCCCCGACCTTGATCGTTCCGTCGCTGCTTCCCGCCGGCCTCGCCGACGCGCTTCTCGTCGAGGTGCGTTGCTCCGACGGCTGGCTCGGCGTCGCGAACGTCACCGTCGACGGCGCCGGCCGCGTGCTGAACACCGACCTGAAGAACGTCTCGACCACGTCCGACGACTGCCAGGGAGCCGCCGAACGGATCGTGCGCATGTCGCTCGCCACGCCGACCTCGATCCTCAGTCAGAGCGCGATTCCGGTCGTCCTGATCCGGCGTCCGAAGACGCCGCTCTGCATCGACGAACCGCCGCCCGGCGTCACGCAGCGGCTGCTGCGCGTCTCCGGCGCGGTCACGCCGCCGCTCTTCACGCGCCGTCCGCCGGTCGGAAGAGACGCGAAGAATCCGATGGCCGCGGAGATCGTCGTCGGGCGCGACGGCTGTGTCCGGAGCGCCCGCCTCCTCAAGCAGTCGCCGCAGCCGGAAGTCAACTCCGATTGGCTGCTCGACCTGTCGCGGGCGTCGTTCACTCCCGCCTCCCTGGACAACCAACCGATCGACGCCATCTACGAGGTGGCGGGCTCTCGCGAAAATTAGCGGAGATAATGCTGCCCGAATGGATCGTGAACGCCGCAAAGCCGACCGCTCGACGCTCCCTGATCCGCTGCCGGTGCGCGTCGGATTGACGACCGGCCGCATCGTCGACCTCAGCATGATCGGCGCGCGCATCGAGCACGAAGAGAAGTTGACCGTCGGCGCCATCGTCGATCTCGAGCTGCAGGGAGTGCGGTTCAAGGGTCGCGTGGCGCGCTCGGAGATCTCCGGCCGCAAGGGCGGCGTGCTCGTCTATCAGAGCGGTATCCATTTTCCGGAGCTCGATCCCGCGGTGAGCGGCACCATCGCCTCGATTCTGCGCGGCGGCGAGGAGCCGAAAGCGGCAGTGACTCCGCCGGCGCCGGCGCCCGAGTCGGCCAGATCTCCCGCGGCGAGCGGCGGCGGCAGCATGTTCTTCGCCGTCGACGACGAAGAGACGATGCCCTACATCATGCTGCGCTTCCGCGAGAACCGCTGGTCGAAGCACTACACCGCGACGCCGCAGCAGCCGGACGACGGTCTCACCGTCAGCCGCGATCAGGCCGGAGAGATCGACATGCTGCAGCGGACCTACGAGACCGCCGATCCCGAGACGCGGCGGATGATGCGCATCGCAATGGCGGCCCAGCTTGGTGGGTGAGGCGCTGCTGTCGGTCGACTACCTGGCCGAAGTCCCCGCCGATGGCGTGACCGCCGTCGCCACGCTGCCGATGCGCCAGCTGGAAGAGGGACAACTGCACGAGGTGTGGCAGGGCGGAGACGTGTTCTTCGGGACGTACGTCGCCGAGGACGATGACGACATCGAGCGCGTGGCGAGGGTGGCGTACGACGAGATCCTGCGCACCACGCGCGATCGCGGCTATCCGCACCTGTTGCGCGTCTGGAACCACGTGCGCGACATCAACGGCGGCGACGGCGAAGCGGAGCGCTACAAGCGATTCTGCGTCGGCCGGCACGACGCGTTCGACGCCGCGCAATGGCCCAACGACCGCTTGCCCGCCGCGAGCGCGATCGGCATCCATCGCCGTGGTCTCTACATTCACTACCTCGCGGCGCAGGTGCCGGGGCGGCAGATCGAGAATCCGCGGCAGATCAGCGCGTACGACTATCCGCGCCAGTACGGCCGGCGCAGTCCGTCATTCGCGCGGGCGACCGTGTTCGGCGGCACGCTCTTCGTCGCCGGAACGTCGAGCATCGTCGGCCACGAGACGAGGCATGCGGGCGACATCGGCGCGCAGCTCGGCGAGACGCTGGTCAACGTCGAGACCATTGCCCACGCCGCCGGCTGCCGCGGCCTCGGCGACCTCACGCACGTGAAGCTTTACCTCCGCAACGCCGCCGACGTGGAGATCGCGAACGCCGTACGTGCGGCCATGCCGGGGGCGAAGCTGCTCGTCCTCGAAGCCGACATCTGCCGGCGGGAGCTGCTGCTGGAGATCGAAGCGATCGGACAGATCTGAGATCGCGCGTCATCCGTAACATCAACGCGTGAAACCCGCCCTCGCGCCGGACTTCGTCATTGCCCGCTACCGCGTCGCCGAGCTCCTCGGTACGGGAGGAATGGGGGAGGTCTACAAGGCGTGGGACGTGACGCTGGAGCGGCCGGTCGCGCTGAAGATCCTCCCGCCGCGGCTGGTGCAGAACCCCGACCGCCTGCGCCGCTTCGTCCAGGAGGCCCGGGCTGCGTCGTCGCTCAATCACCCTCACATCATCACCATCCACGACGTCGGCGAAGAGTCGGGCGTGCACTTCATCGCCATGGAGTTGATCGAAGGGGAGACGCTGCGCGCGAAGGTCCACTCCGGCGCCAGGCTGCGCGATCTCGTCGGCTGGCTGGCGCAGGCCGCCGACGGTCTGGCCAAGGCGCATGCCGCCGGCATCGTCCACCGCGATCTCAAGCCCGACAACATCATGATCACGCGCGACGGCTACGCCAAGGTGCTCGACTTCGGCCTGGCCAAGCTGATCGAGCCGAGCTCGCCCTCGACCGCCGGGCACGACGTCACGCAGGTGCGCGACGCCGACGCCACGCGCGAGGGATTCGTCGTCGGCACCATCGGCTACATGTCCCCCGAGCAGGTGCAGGGACAACCGGTCGATCACCGCTCCGACATCTTCTCCTTCGGCGCGATGCTCTACGAGGCGGCCACGCGGCGCCGCGCCTTCGCCGCCGATTCCGACGTCGATCTGATGCACAAGATCGTGCACGACCAGCCGGAGCCGATCGACCGGATCAATCCGGCCACGCCGGCCGAGCTGCGGCGCGTCATCCGCCGCTGCCTGGCCAAGGACGCCGATCAGCGCATCCAGTCGATGAAGGACCTGGCCATCGAGCTGCACGAGATCCACGACGAATTCGACGCCCTGACGACGCGCTCCGATTCCGACACGCACTCCATGCCGACGGTCATCGTCCCGATCCTGGCGCGCCGCCGCTGGTGGCCGGCGATCGTGGTGGTCGCGCTTCTGCTGCTCGCAGGCGGCGTCGTGATCTGGCGCCTGAGCACACGCGCCGCGGCGCCGCAATTCACGCTCGACAAACTGCAGATCCGCAAGCTGACCAGCAGCGGCAATGTCATGAGCGCGGCGATCTCGCCCGACGGCAAGTACCTGGCGTACCAGACCGACGACGACGGGAAGTTCGGCATCCGCCTGCGGCAGGTGGTCACCGGCAGCGATCTGCAGACGACCGTGCCGCACGAAGAGGATTTCCAGGGCGTCTCGTTCAGTCCCGACAGCAATTACCTCTACTTCGCCGCGCGCGAAACGGCGATGTCGGAGTACAGCGTTCTGCAATCGATCCCCACCCTCGGCGGCGATCCGCGCAAGCTCATCTTCGACGTCGACACGCCGGTCACCTTCTCGCCCGACGGCAGGCGCATCGCGTTCGTGCGCGGCGCGCCGGACCGCGGGGAGTCGCATCTCATCGCCGCCGACGCCGACGGCACCAAGCCGCACGTTCTTTACGTCAGCCGCGGCCAGGAGCGGCTCGACACCTACGCGCCCTCCTGGTCGCCCGACGGGAAGCACATCGCCGCCGCCACCGGCTGGGCGGCGGCCCTCGATTCCATCGTCGTCTTCGACGTCGCGACGGGAACGGTGTCGAAGCTCGGCGAGCCGTGGGCCGATCTCACATCCGTCGTCTGGATGAGCGACGGCAGCGGCGTGATCGTCACCGCCGCGCCGGCGGATGGCGCGAGCTCTCAGGTCTGGTTCGTCAGCTATCCCGACGGCCGCCGCTCGCGCATCTTCTCCGATCTCAACGATTACTCCAGCCTCACCATGACCGCCGACGGCAGGACGCTCGCCGCCGTGCAGGAGAACACGAGGTCGTCGCTCTATCTCTCCGCTCCGGACGGCGGCGGAGCGAAGCCGCTGACGGGGCCGGAGTCGCAGATCCTCGGCATCGCGTCGGCGGGCGACAAGGTCATCTACACGCTCTACAAACCGGGATCGAGCCAGCTCTGGGTCATCGACGCGAACGGAACCCGGACGCAGTTGACGGCGATGACGCCCGCCTCGTCTCCGTCCGCCACGCGCGATGGAAAGAAAGTCCTCTTCGTCGGGCGCAGCGGCGGCGTGCCGCATGTCTTCGCCATCGACATCGACGGCAACAATCTCCGCCAGCTCACGCACGGCGGCGGCGAGACCCTTCCGTGCGTCGCCCCGGACGGAAGCTGGTTCACCTACGCGTCGCTGGAAGGCCGGATCATGCGCCAGGCGATGGCCGGCGGCGCGCCGCAGGTCGTGGCGGAGAAGGGACTGGGATTCTCGAAGATCGCGCCCGACGGCAGGTCGGTGGCCGTGATGACCTGGCATCCCGGCGAGGGGGAGAAGATGTCGGTCGAGCTGAAGGATGTGCCGGTCGACGGCGGCAAATCGCGCGGCTCCATCCCCTGGCTCGCCGAGCGTGTCTGGGACTGGGCCCCCACGGGCGAGATCGTCTACGTCAACTACTCCGGCCGCCGGACGATGTGGAGCACCTCATTCGCCGGCGGCACCCCCCGCAAACTGCTCGAGCTGCCGTCGTCGAGCATCTTTTCGTTCGCCTTCTCGGCGGACGGAAAGCAGCTCTACACCTCGCACACCGACAAGACGCAGGACGCAGTTTTACTGACGGATTTTAGGTGAGGGGCGAAAAGTGTCACCCCGAGCCGCGTCGAGGGGTCCCCTTGGCAGATTCGCCGCCGTACCAATCCGCCGCGAGATCATTCCACTCGGGATTCATCGTCGCGATCAGCGAGTGCTTCTTCGCGCGATTCCACGGCTTGATCTGTTTCTCACGTGCGATCGCTTGCAGGACCTCGGTGTGGACTTCGTAGTAGACCAGCCGATCGCAGTTGTACGTCTTCGTGAAACCGGGAACCGCGCCGGTCTTGTGTTCCCAGATTCGCCGTTCGAGCGAATTGGTCATACCGGTGTACAGCACGTTGTGCCATCGATTCGTCAGGATATAGACGAAGTACTGCTTGTATCCCATGCGTGCGTGTCGTGCAGGGGACCCCTCGACTGCGCTCGGGGTGACACCCTCTAAACCGTCGTCACGGCCGCGTATCCCTCCACCTCTTCGTACCCGCCGTGGTAGTCGAGCTGCTCCGGTCTTTTGATCTGCGAGTGCGCGACGATGCGGTCGCGGCGCAGGCCGCGGAAATCGTCGAGGCGTGACCAGCCTTTGTCGGCGTGCTTCTCGAGGAAGTCGGTCATGCCGGAGATGAGGTTGCGGACCACGTTCGGGCCGATCGCGGAGTCGAGCATCGCGGCGGTGCAGACCTGCACGGTGCCGCACCCGAGGAGGAAGTAGTTGAGGGCGTGGGCAAAGGTCGAGATGCCGCCGATGCCGGAGAACGACTTGTCCGGGAACCGCGTGGTCATCTGCGCCATCTTGGCCATCGACAGCGGAAGGATCGCCGGGCCGCCCATGCCGCCGGGGGAGACAAAGCCCTCGACGTTCATCTCGAACTCCAGCGTGTCGGGATCGATCAGCGGCAGCGACGGCCAGGTGTTGGACGACACGATCGCGTCCGCGCCGCCGCGGAACGACGCCTCCGCTTCCTCGGCGATGTTCGACGTCGCCGGCGTCAGCTTCACCCACACCGGGACCTTCGCCACTTCCTTCACCGCCATCGTCACCACCGAGCAGAGGACCTTGTCCTTGCCGACGTTCGAGCCCATGTCGATGCGGTCCATGTGCGGGCAGGAGAAATTCAGCTCCAGTCCGTCGACCCCTTCGTCCTGACACGCCCTGGCCAGCGTCTGCCAGTTGTTCAGCTCCTTGTCGTTGCCGGAGCCGGCCATGATCGAGGCCACCAGGACCTTGTTCGGATACTGCTTCTTGATGTTCGCCAGCTTGCCGATCCACCAGTCGAGCGGTTTGTCGGAGATCAGCTCCCAGTTCCACGACGCCATCAGCGTCGAGTCGGGGCGCTTGTTCATCGACAGCCGCGTGCCGCTGTTCTCGGCGCGGAGGAACTTCGTCTTCGGTCCCTTCACATTGACCACCGGATGCAGGCCGATCGTCTTCGTCACCACGCCGCCCCAACCCGCTTCGAAGGCCCGCATGATGTTCGCGTCGGACTCCGTGGGCGGGGCCGAGGCGAGCATGAAGGGGTTATCGAAGCGGATGCCGGTGAAGATTGTCGACAAATCGGCCATGGCGAATCTCCTTTAATGGAAGGTGACGAGTGTACGTTTACAATCTCGTCCATGCAAACAAACGGAGACGTGATCCGCCACGACGATGGTCGTGTGGAGCTTCGCGATCATGCATCGATCGAAAGCAGCCGGCTGTACAGCGAAGACCTCGCGCCGGTGCCGGTCGCGCGACGCGACTGGACGACCTACAACTACGCCGCGCTCTGGATCTCGATGGCGCACTGCATCCCGACCTACATGCTCTCGTCGGGACTCATCGCCGCCGGTATGAACTGGTGGCAGGCGCTGATCACCATCCTCCTCGGCAACACCATCGTCCTGGTGCCGATCCTCCTCAATTCGCACCCCGGAACGAAGTACGGAATCCCGTTCCCGGTCTTCGCCCGCGCCAGCTACGGCACGATCGGCTCGAACCTGCCGGCCATCATGCGCGCGCTCGTCGCCTGCGGCTGGTTCGGCATCCAGGCCTGGATCGGCGGTCAGGCGCTCTTCACCTTCCTCCACTCGCTCATCCCCGGCTGGCCGTCGCTCCTCGGCAAGGTGCTGATCAGCGGACACACCCCGACCGAGTGGCTCTCGTTCTTCATCTTCTGGGGCATCAACATCTACATCATCTATCGCGGCATGAACCTGCTGCGGCTGGTGGAGAACTGGGCCGCGCCGTTCGTGCTGGTCATGACGGCGCTGCTGCTGGCGTGGGCCGTCTGGCGCGCCGGCGGACTCGGATACCTCGTCACGCATCCGGGCAAGCTGCGGACCTGGGCCGACTTCAAGCCGGTCTTCATCCCGTCGCTGACGGCGATGATCGGCTTCTGGGCCACGCTCTCGCTCAACATGCCCGACTTCACCCGCTTCGGCCGCTCGCAGAAGGAGCAGGCCATCGGCCAGACCGTGGCCCTGCCGACCACGATGACCGTCTTCGCCGCGATGGGCGTGATCATCACCTCGGCCGCCGCGGTGATCTATTCGAACGAGTCGATGAACGAGCTCTGGGACCCGGTCAAGCTGGTCGGACATTTCACCCAGGCGTGGGTCGTCGCCATCTCGATGTTCACCGTCGTCGTGGCCACGCTCTCCGTCAACATCGCGGCGAACGTCGTCTCGCCCGCCAATGACTTCGCCAACGCGCTGCCGAAGTACATCTCCTTCCGCACCGGCGGCCTGATCACCGGCATCGTCGGCATCCTGATGCAGCCGTGGAGACTGCTGGCCGATCCTTCGGGATACATCTTCGACTGGCTCCTCGGATACTCCGGCGGCCTCGGATCGATCGCCGGCGTGCTGATCGCCGACTACTGGTGTATCCGCGGCAAGAACCTCGTGCTCGCCGACCTCTATCGGGAGCAGGGCACGTACACGTACGCGAAGGGCTGGAACTGGCGCGCCGTCGCGGCCACGCTGGCCGGCTGCTTCTTCGCCTGGATCGGCCTGGTCTATCCGCCGATGAAGCCGCTGTACGACTACGCCTGGTTCGTCGGATTCGGCGTCGCCTTCGTCGTCTATTACGCGTTGATGAAGGTCGCCGGCCCGGCGGTCGTGGCCGAGCCGGAAGTGGCGTAACCGATGGACGACCGTCGTCGCGCCGAACGCTTTCCGCTCACCCTGCCGATCGAGCTCGGCCACACCCGCTCGGTCACGAGCGACTTCAGCGGCCTCGGAGTGTTCTTTTCCTCCGACGAGCCGTTCGAGGTCGACAACGAGCTCGAGTTCCTCCTCCGCGTCCCCGACGCCGTGAACGTCCGCTGCAAGGGGCGCGTGGTGCGCGTGAACAACATGGGCGGCCGCTACGGCGTGGCGGCGACGATCGAGGAGTTCACGCTCGATGAATCACCGGGCGGGAACCGGAACGACGCGCACATCGTGATCGAGCAGTTGCGGCGGCATCACGGCCGGTAATATCCGCGCGCCCTCCGCATCCTCCCTGACAACGGTTGAGGTCTGGTCAGGGAGGTCAAGTGCATCTACTGGGACGAACGGCCCTTGCGGCCTGTGTGGCACTCGCGCTTTTTCAGACGCCGATCACGCGCGGTGACGACTATGCGCCCCCGCGCGTTTTCGCCGTGGAACTCGCGGACGGCGTCGACTCCTCCGAGGTTTCGGCGGAACTGGTCGCGACGTACGGCGGGCGGCTCCAGCTCTATGCGGCGGTCGGGTTTCACGGGTTCGCCGCCGCGCTGACCGAGGAGAGCGCGCGGCAACTGAGCGCCGATCCGCGTGTGAAGAGCGTGTCGGCGTTGACGACCGCCGCGCCGCCGCCGCCGGCATCGGGCAGGCCGCGTGCCGTTTCGGAATACGTCCCCTCTCAATGGACGACCGGCACGTACACCTACGACGCCTCGGGCAACATCGTCTCGATCGGCCCGAGCTCCGATCAGAAATCCGATCTGTACGCGTACGACGCGACCAGCCGCCTGGTGGATGCGACGGCAAACAACGCCCGCTCGGACAACCGGCAGCAGTTCACGTACGACGCATTTGGCAACCTGATCCAGGTGACGAGCAGCGACGCGCCCGGAAATCCTCTGAACATTCCGGTCGACAGCGCTACGAACCGCATCAAGGACAGCGGCAGCGGCGCTACCGGCTCGTACGCGCTCGCCACTTACGACGAAGCGGGGAACCAGATCTCGTTCAATGCCTCGTACTTCTACGGCTACGACGGCTTCAACATGATGAACGAGCTGAAGTCGGGCTCGCGGGACGATCTCTACGTCTACGACGGGGATGACGAGCGCATCGCGGTGGTCTCGCTGAACGGCGCGACGTCGGACGACGCGGTGTGGAGCTATACGTTCCGCGATCTGACCGGCAAGGTCCTGCGCTCGGCGGAAGATTCAGTGCAGGGCGGCACGCATCACTGGCAGTGGAAAAAGGATTATGTCTACGCCGAGGGAAGCCTGATCGCGGCGGTGCTGCCGCAGGGGAGCGGAGAGCAGCGCCGCCATTTCCATCTCGATCACCTCGGCTCCGTGCGCCTGACCACGGACGAGGGCGGCCGCAGGATGTCGCTGCACACCTACTGGCCTTATGGACAGGAGGCGCCGGGAAGCGACGCGGATGACGAGGCGATCAAGTTCGCCGGCATGGAGCGCGACCTCACGGACCGCAATGGTCTCGATTATGCGCAGGCGCGGTATCACGGTCCGGTCACGGGACGCTTTCTGAGCCTCGACCGGCAGGGCGGCCAGCCGGCCGATCCATTGAGTCTCAATCGGTATGCGTACTCCCGCGGCAATCCCTTGAAGCTGGTCGATCCGAACGGGCAGAAATTTGTGGTCAGCAACGACGCGGACCGGACGTTCTTCGCCGGTCTCATGGTCGAAGCATCGAAGAATCGCGACGTTCGACAGATCATCCAACTGCTGGCCTCGGACCCCCATCCGTATGAATTGTCACGGGGCAAAAATATTGTGGGTGTCATGGCCGAGTACACGGGTCGTGACCCGAAACATCCGGACGAAAGTTACGCCGCGATCAGTTTCGATGAGGGACAGCGGGCGGCCCGAGCGGCGAATGACGTCAATCCCGCCAACAGGAATCGCTTCAGTCCTACAGTCACATTCATTCATGAAATGGGGCATATTTTCGATTTCTTCTATGCGGGCGGCTTGATTAACTGGATGTACGGCGATCCAACGACGACGTTGACGTCACCCATCCGCAATACCAGCGAGGTCCCGAACATCTTTGAGCGTTGGGCCGAGGATGCTGCTGTCAATCAAAACGACGTAAACAATGCCTTCAGCCTGTCAGACGCCAGGTCGTTGATTGTCTACCTGCCTGTACCAGAGGTCCAGGACGATCCCGCAGCGTGTGAAAAGTTGTCCGTCTGCTACAACCAGTCTCCTCCTGAAAATTGAGCGGAGCCCACAGTGCGCCCCTCTGTCCCCACACCGATGAAAGGCGTGATCGCGCAATGAGAAAATCATTATTGGCCGCAGTCGTCCTGGCTCTCTGCGGCATCGTTCCTCTGCAGGCGGGGTCGCCGAACCATGCGGCCGGGTTCGAGGCCGGACAGGTCTACCAGTTCGGCGACCTGGACAACATCAACCTCTTCAACGGCAATCTGACGGTCCGTATCCCGCTCGGTGGACGGCGCACCGTCGCCGGCTCGTTGTCATATGGCCTCGAGCTCGTCTACAACAGCGAGATCTGGGATTACACCGACGTCGCGACGCGAGGCGTGCCGAATCCGACCTGCTGCGGAAACCTTCCCATCCCGTCGCAGAAATCGAACGCCGGTCTCGGATGGAGCGTGAATCCGGGAAGGTATTTCCGGCCGCAATGGCCGCCGCACGATCTCGGCGGCGCCGGCTATCTGAGCTCCGATGGCGCGCTGCACGATGGCGCGCAAATCGTGCCGGGAGGCCCTTTCTATACGACCGACTCGACGTTTATGCGCTCCAGTCCCGGTAAAGTCGAATTTCCCGACGGCACGTATCAGACCTTCGACGACAACGGCTGGCTTTCCGGCATCGGCGATCAGTACGGCAACGTCATCCAGGTGACCATCGGCTTCGACGACGACCTCGGCGCGCAGTACTGGCAGTTCCACGACGAAGGGGGCGACCAGTTCGTCTATTTCAAGCACTGGAACGACGCCGGCAGCACGCCGTCGACCGGCGGCAACCGGACCCTCGTCAACAACTACGGCTCGGTGATCGACCACATCGTCATCAAGACGCCGGGCGGCACCGACACCTATCGATTCGTGTATGCCGACCGCAATGGCGTGGTCGACGCCAATGAGATCGTCGGCGGCCAGTGCGGCAGGGTTGAGGGCTGGGACGACACCTACAAGCTGCCGATGCTGCACAAGGTGATCCTTCCCGACGGCTCGGCCTACGTCATGGACTACAGCCTGACTTCGGGCCCGGGCGAAGTGGCGTGCGGAAGCGCCGGCGCGGGGCAGCTGGAGACGCTCACCCTTCCGACTCTCGGCAAAATCAAATGGAACTATGACGCGTATACCTTTCCCCAGAAGGACTGCGTCGATTATTCCGCGCAATCGATCGCGACCGGCGTGTCGAAGCGCCAGTTCCTCGACAAGGACGGCGTTACGGACCTCGGCACGTGGACTTATCACACCGATTTCGAAGGCCTCAGCGAGGTTCCGTGCGACCGGGATCCGGGCGGGAATCAGCACGCTCCCGTACAACTGGTCGAAACGCTGACCAACACGGTGATCACGCCCCGAGGGGACAAGGAGATCCACTATTTCTCGGCGTGGAATTCGACGCCTCTCTCCAGCCACGGCGCGCGTGGGGACGAATACGCGTATCCGATGTCGCGGCTTCACGCCGATCCGATCGACGCAACGCGTTTCCTGCAGACCGCGATTTTCGACTGCGGCACCGGCACGTGTCCCGGCACTCCGACGCGCAGCGTCTATGCCCTCTTCGACAATGATTCTTACACCCAGTCGGGCGCCACCATCCACGTCGACCAGAACCGCCGGCAGAAGGCGGAGCGGACGATTTACGAGGACGGCTCCTACAAGGACGCCGAGTACGACGACTGGGACGGCCTCGGACACTTCCGCGTGACGACGCTGACCGGATCGGTCGGGCGGGGCGGTGAGACGCGCGTCGTCACCACGAACTACAACCGTCCCGATCCGGACGTCAACCCGGGCGGTTTCGATTCCGGCACGTATCCCGAGCATCACATACCGACGGGCGAGAAATGGGTGCTCGGAACGTACAGCAGCCAGACCGTCTCCGAGGGAGGGATTCAGACCCGGTCGTTGTTCGACTTCAATCCCGATACCGGTTTCCTGCGGCGCAGCCGCGTCCTGAAAGGCGCGCCGCTGGCGAGCCATCCTCTGAAGCTCTATACGTCGACCGCGGTCGGGCCGCACGACCTCGTCGTCCAGTACTCGTCGGACGGGAAGGGGGACGTCGAGAGCGAGGAGTATTACGGAGGCGACCGCCAGTCGGTGGGGTTGGATCCGCTCTCGACACTCGATCTGCAGGGGCTGACGCCGTCGTATCGCATCCATCACACGTACGTTCTCGGAACGCAGGCCACGACCTGGACGGACGGCGCCGGTTTTCTGTCGCTCGACCGCACGCTCGACGAAGGCACCGGCCTGATGACCGCCTCGCGCGATTCGGCCGGCGTGGAAACCCTTTATTTCTACGACCCGATGCGGCGCCTCAAGGAGCAGCGCCCGAATTTCACCATCGATCCCGATGGAACGGGATGGACGAAATACACGTACAACAACGCCACGAGCTCGTCGCCGGCGAATATCGTGGTCGAGCATCTGAGCCCGAACGGCTCGCTCGTCGGCCAGGAAAAGGTCGAATACGACAGCCTCGGACGCGTGGCCCGCAATTCGCGCATCACGCCCGGATCGGCCTGGAGCGTCCAGGAGACGACGTACAACCTCATGGGCTGGCGCGATTCGGTCTCGGAATACGAGGCCGAAAACGCGGCCACGCGTCACCGCACGTACTACCGCCAATACGACGCGTTCGGACGTCCCCATGTCATCCATCCGGACGAGACCACCGCTCCTTCCAACAGCGATCAGCATGTGCACGATCAGCTGATCGACTATGCCGGCGACAGCACGACGACGAAGACCATTCGCGTCTTCACCGGCTCGAGCGAGGTGGCGTACCCCGAGATCTCGCAGCTCGACCTGCAGGGACGCCTCTGGAAAGTGAAGCAGCATTCCGGCCTGGACAACGCCGAGGTCACGACCGAGTACACGTATGACGCCGCGGACCGGCTGGTGAAAGTCTGCGCCGATACGAGCGTCACCAACTGCGGCCAACAGCGGCTCTCCCTTTTCGACAATCGCGGCTTCATGGTCTCGGAGAGGCATCCGGAAAAAAGCGACGGGACGCTGAATCCGACCGTCTTTTTCAGCGACTACGACGCGCGCGGACACAGCGGCGAACGGCGGGAGGGAGTGGAAAACGGGAAATTCGATCTCAAATACACCTATGACGCCGCCGAGCACCTCGTCACCGTCGAGCAGAAGCAGCCGAACGGTTCCCCGCAGAAGATCCTCAAGCGGTTCTTCTATGCCGCGGACAACGAGCCGGCGGGCTGCACGAGCGCCTGTACGAATTTCTCGAAAGGGAAGCTCGTCGAGAACCTCCGTCACAATTACCACCCGCTTTTCCAGGACGGCGATTATCCGGTCACGCAGACGTTCATCTACGGCGGGCGCGATGGCCGGATCTCCGAAAAGATCACCACGCTCCCGACCGGCCAGTCGTTCCGGTCGAAATACACGTATGGCGACGCAGGCCAGCTCGCGAGCACCGAATATCCGCTCTGCAAGGACCAGTGCGCGGGCGTCTCATGGACGTCGCGCACCATTACCGGCGCGTTCGCGTCCGCGGCGAATCAATTCCTCACGAGGGTGAGCGGCGATTTCAACGGCCAGAGCGTCGATTACGCGAAATCGATCAGCTATCACCCGAACGGACTGCGCAACGAGCTCGTTCACGGAAATCTGGTCACCGACGCCACCGACTTCGATCGGACCACCGGCATGCGCCGCGTCGGCTCGATCACCATCAGCGGCTTCTGCGCCGGACCGGCCGTCAATGCGGCCGAACCGCACGACGCGACCATCGCCAGCGGCGCGGGCGCCACCCTCACGGTGACCCCGCCTGCCGGCGTCGCCTCGCCGCAATACCAGTGGTATCAGGGCCTCAGCGGCGACACGTCGCACCCGCAGGCCGGCGGCAACGGCGCGTTGTTCATCACGCCGGCGTTGCTGGCCGACACGAAATACTGGGTGCGCGTCGGCGACGGCAATTGCTCCACCGACAGCCGCACGGCGACGGTCGTCGTCCGGCCGTGCACCGACGTCACGATCACGCAACAGCCGCAGGACGCCGTGCGCAACGCCGGCCAGACCGCGGACCTGAGCATCACCGCCAACGGGCCGTCGGGCAGCCCGGTGCAGATCACCTGGTTCCGAGGCGCGGTCGGCGATCCGGCGAGCGTGGAGGTCGGATCGGGATCGACCTTCACGACCGAGCCGCTCAATACGACCACGACCTTCTGGGCGCGCGTCACCGCCGGCAGCTGCTCGGTCCCGTCGCGGCTGGTGACCGTTCGCGTCTGCACCATTCCGGTCATCGTTTCCCAGCCGCGCTCGCAGTCGGCGCCTGTGCCGGGCTCCGGCAGCGTCACGCTCTCCACATCCATTTCGGTCACCGGCGTCGATCTGCATTTCCAGTGGTATGAGTCCACATCGGGAAGCGCGGTCGCGCTTTCCAACGCCACCACGCCGATGCTCAGCATGCAGTTCGACGGCGTCAATCGAGGGCCGCGCCGGTTCTTCGTCCGCGTTACGGACAACGCCTGTCAGCTGTCGGTCGACAGCAACACGATCACGATGGAAGTCACCGACTGCATCAAGCTCGTGGCGTCGCCGGGCGACGTGATTCTGTTCCAGGGCGCGATGTCGTTCCTGCTGTCCGTTCGCGTCGAAGGACAGGGGCCGTTCCACTACAAATGGTTCCACGGCATCGGCGACGACGCGGTCGAGCTCACGAACATCTCGCCGCAGGAGGATTCACCGGAGGTCTACGGCGGTCTCACCGGCCAATACGACGCCTTCTGGTGCGTCATCACGAGCGAAGCGTGCCCCGGCCTGACCGTCACCACGCCGAAGGCCTATGCGACATTATCGGGACGCTGTCCGCTGCCGCCGCTCACCGTGACGCCGACCTCCGCCGAAGTGCCCTCCGGCGGATCGGCGACCTTCATCGCCACCGTCGACTGGCCGCGCGTCGCCTACCAGTGGTATTCGGGTCCGAGCGGCGACACGCGTCATCCCCTCACCGGCCAGACTCACAAGACGATCACGCTCTCCACGGCCGGCGCGTACTGGCTGCGGGTGACCGATGAATGCGGCAAGGCGACGGAAGACTCGCCCACGCTGCGGCTGAAAGTCGGCAGCTGTGATCCGGTCGTCATCGTCGGTCAGCCGCAATCGGTCGACATCGGCTCGGGAGAGAGCGTCACGCTGCGCGTCAATGCCACGAGCGGGCTGGCGCTCTCTTATGTCTGGTACAAGGTCGGATCGACCATACCGTTGGAACCGGTGTCGACGTCGGCGATCACCGTTCATCCCGATCTCACGACGAGCTATTACGTACACATCGTGAACAGCTGCTCGGTCGCCGATTCATTGCCGGCGACGGTGCACCTGAAGCGTTGCCCCACCATCGCCGTCGCGTCACAGCCGTCCGGCACGCAGATCGTGGCCGGTGAAACGAGCGGCGCCAATCTGACTGTCGCCGCGACGTCGACCGGCGGGGCGCTCACCTATCAGTGGTATGTCGGCGAGACCGGCGACATGTCGCACGAGATCGTCGGCGAAGTTTTCAGCACCCTTCATGTCCTGCCGTCGGTGACGACGAGCTACTGGGTGCGCCTGCACACCGCCTCGTGCACGATCGACAGCGACACGGCGATCGTGACCGTATGCGTTCCGCCGAGTTTCGTCACCCCGGGCCAGCCGGTCACGAATGAGATCCAGGCCGGCCAGTCGATCGCCCTCGGCTCCACCGCGCAAGGCACCGATCTCCATTACGCGTGGCACGTCGACAGCCCGAACAGCAACATCATCGCCGGCACGGAGTGGGCGGTCTACGTCCACCCGATCGACACCACCGTCTATTACCTCGTCGTCACCGGCGCGTGCGGCCAGCCGATCACCTCGGCGGCGATCACCGTTCACGTCTGCGCGACGCCGGTCATCGATGAGCAGCCGCACAACGTCACGGTTTTCTCCGACAAGCCGGCGATCTTGAGCGTCGCGGCGCATGAGCCGAAGAACGTACCGCTGACCTATCAATGGGAAGAGCTCGGTGCGGGGATGGTCGGAAGCGCGGCCACCTTGACGACGGCCCCGATCACGGCACCGAAGCAGTACGTCGTGCATCTGACGGCGGGCGCGTGCACGCTCGACAGCAACACCGTCGCCGTGAACGTCTGCGCACTGCCGGAGACCATCACCACCGGCACGACGCAGAATGTGGCCGTCGGCCAGAGCGTCACGCTCAACTGCGTCTTCTCGCCGGCGGGAGGCAATGTCTTCGTCTGGTACGCGGGCCCCGTGGGCGACTTCGTCCACTCGTCCCCGGTGTCGTACAACAGCAGTCCCACCTTCACGTTCCTCGCCTCGCAGCCCGGCACGTCCACGTACTGGGCGACCATCGAGCACAGCGACGACGGCTGCGTCTCCCATACGAACGCATACACGGTGAACGTCTGTATCCCGGCCATCACGCAGCAGCCGCAAGCGGGGGGATACGACCTCGTGCATCCCGTGCCGCTGTCGATTACCGCGGTGGGGGCCACGTCGTATCAGTGGTACACCGGCAGCACGGGCGACATCTCCCATGCGGTTCCGGGAGCGACGACCGCCTCGACGACCGTGACTCCGACCACCGACACCTCCTACTGGTGCCGGGCAACCGGTTCCTGCGGTTCGGTCGACAGCAACGCGGTGCTGGTCACGAGCTGCCAGCAGGCGGCCATCACGGTACAGCCGGTCGGCGGCGGCATTGCGCGCGGCCAGACGTTGAGCATCGGCGTCGGTGCCACCGGAACGAGCCTCGGCTATCAGTGGTATCAGGGGCTGAGCGGCGACACGACGAATCCGGTTTATGGCAATACACCGGGCATCAACGTCAATCCGCTCAATTCGACCGATTACTGGGTCAGGGTCAGCGGACTTTGCGGTCCGGCCCGGAACAGCAACACGGCGCATGTCACGGTCTGCACGACGCCGGTCATCAACACGCAGCCGGTCGGCACGAACGTCTTCAGCGGCCGGACCGCGACGCTCACCGTGGCGGCGAGCGAAGCGACGACCGAGCCGCTGCACTATCAGTGGTTCACGGCAGCGGGCGGGGCGGTCGGGAGCGACGCGCCGACCTTCACGACGCCGCCCCTGACGCAGCCGGCCCAGTACTACGTGCACGTCACCGCCGCGGGCTGCAGTATCGACAGCAATGTCGCGACGATCGGCATCTGCACGCTGCCGGAGGTGATCAACTCCGGCACCACGAGCAATGTAGCCATCGGCCAGACCGTCACCCTCAGCTGCGTGATCTCGCCCGCCACAGGCAACACGTTCGTCTGGTACGCCGGACCGGTGGGCGATGCCGTCCACTCGGCGCAGCTCTCATCCAACAGCAGCGGCACGTTCTCGTTCAACGCCGCCGCGACGTCGGGCGGCACGTACTGGGCCGCCGTGAGCCGCAGCGACGACGGTTGCGCCTCGCGCACGAACGCGTACACGGTGAACGTATGCGTTCCGGCGATCACCACGCAGCCCGCGGCGAGCACGATGATCACGTCCGGCCAGTCGGCCACGCTGACGGTCGCGGCGAATACCAGCGGCATCACCTATCAGTGGTATGTCGGCACGAGCGGTACGACGACCTCGCCGATCACCGGCGCCACCGGTCCTTCCGTCACCGTCGGCCCGACCTCGAACACGAATTACTGGGTGAAGGTCACGGGCACATGCGGCCAGTCGGTCAACAGCAACACGGCGGCGATCACGATCTGTCAGACGCCGGCGATCACGACGCAGCCGGCGGCGAATTCGTACATCGTGCGCGGTTACAGCGTCTCGCTCGGCGTCGCCGCGACCGGTGACGGCCTGGTCTACCAGTGGTATCAGGGGACCAGCGGCAATACCTCGACGCCGCTGGCCGCGACCACGCCGGGAATGACTGTTTCGCCGCAGAACCCGGCCGATTACTGGGTCAAGGTCACCGGCACGTGCGGATCGCGGAACAGCAACACGGCGCACGTCGCCGTCTGCACGACACCGACGATCAATACCCAGCCGGCCGGTACATCGATCTTCAGCGGCGGTTCGGCGACGCTCACCGTGTCGGCCTCCGAGGCCACCGGTGAGGCATTGCATTACCAGTGGTACAGGAACGGCTCGACGCCGGTCGGCACCGATTCGCCGACGCTCAACACCGGGGCATTGACGGCCGACACGACGTTCTATGTGCACATCACCGCCGCGAGCGGAACCTGCTCCATCGACAGCGCCACGGCCACGGTCTCGATGTGTGCGCTGCCCCAGACCGTGACCGGCGCGCCGAGCCAGAACACGACGCCGGGACAGACCGTTCGTCTGCAACTCGGCTCGATGCCCGGCGCGACCGCCTACATGTGGTACGCCGGCACCAGCGGCAATACCGCGGCGCCGGTGACCGGCTGGCAGGCGGCGAATTACCTCGACGTGAGCCCGGGCACGACCTCGAGCTGGTGGGCGCAGGTGCAGAACGGATCGTGCGTGTCGAATACGACGACCACCACGGTCAACGTCTGCATCCCGACCATTACGCAGCAACCGGCGTCGACGACCATTCCGTCGGGCTCCGCGACGCTCACGGTGGCGTCGAATCTCTCCGGCTCGACCTATCAGTGGTATTCCGGCACGAGCGGTACGACGACGTCTCCGATCACCGGCGCCACGAACGCCAGCGTCACCGTGAGTCCTTCATCGACCCCGAGCTACTACTGGTGCAAGGTCAGCGGCTCGTGCGGCTCGGCGAACAGCAACACGGCGACCGTCACGATCTGCTCCGTGCCGAACATCACCGCTCAGCCGGTCAACGCGACGCCGGTCTACCGCTACGCTTCCAGCGGACTGTCCGTGACCGCGACCGGAACCAGCCTCACGTACCAGTGGTACACCGGCGCGTCGGGAGACACGAGTCATCCGGTCTCCGGCGCCACGAGCGCGAGCTACATCGCCACGGCGTACAACAGCGAGCGTTACTGGGTGCGCGTGAGCGGGATGTGCGGGACGCGCGACAGCAACGCGGCCTGGATCAGCGTCATCCCGCAGTTCATCGGGCAACCGGTGCAGACGACGTATCTGTCGTCCGGTTCGCGCGTGACGCTGAGCGTCAACGTCTACATGAACACGTACCTTCATTACGCCTGGTGCTATGACGCCAACGGCCAGACGGTGCCGGGCTCGCCCGATTCGCCGGTGTGGACGACGCCCGACGTCACGGCGAGCAACACCTACTTCTGCCGCGTGACCAGCGGCATCGCGTCGGCGGAGAGCTACCGCGCGTATGTCTATCTCTGCGACGGCGGCAACTCCGCGGCGCAGCCGTACGCCACGAACGCCGGCGGCAGCTGCCGCTACCTCTGGCCGAACGCCGGCGGCAACTGGGATCACATCGAGTGGTACCAGGGACAAAAGGGCGACACGTCGTACCAGATCGGCAACGGCAACTACCTCTACACCTGCTCCTCGGTCGGCACCTCGGTCTGGTATCGCGTCGTGGGCTACGACTCGAATCAGGGTCAGAGCTGCTACACCGATTCCCCCTCCCTGAACGTGCAGTAAATGTCTCTCGTGCGGCGCGGGCCTCCGGGCCCGCGCCACGCGCGGCGGGTAGGGATTTCCTTCCTGCCGCACTCTCCTCCCACAGAGAAGCGGGAGGAGAGATGATCACGTCCCTCGGATTCGAGCGGAATAGTCACGAGATCGCGTCGCCGAAGTTCGCCGCCGCGGTGAAGAACCTCGGCATCGAGGCGGTGGTGCTGTGGATGTCCGGCACCTCGGTCAATCCCAATGACGGCATCTGGGATTTCCACTCCGTCAACGCCTGCTGGCACGCCTTCAATGACGCCGGCCTGAAGATCATCCTCAAGCGGATGTGGGCGCCGCCGCAGGCCACGGACGAAGATGGGATCACGTACCAGCCGTACACCTACGGCGCGCAGTCGTGGAACCTCGACGCCAACGGCAATGCCATCCCCGGCTCGGCGCATTTCGATCCCGAGCGCGCCTGCGTGAAGGATCCGGCGCACATCCGGGCCGACTGGTGCACGGAGTTCAGCGGCCGGCTCGACACGCTCTACTTCAAGCCGGGCTATTGCGATCACTTCATCTCCTGGAACGAACCGGCGGACGGCAATTACTGGCCGCCCGTCGCCTCGCGCCCCTTCGACGAGGCGTACGACCGCGTCTGGAACGAGGTGTACCGGCCGTCGGCGATCCTGAACTTCGATCCCAATGACCCGGCCAAACGCGTGCCGCCGTGGATGATCGGGCCCGACGCGGCGTATGACGACGATCTGAACCGCCTGCTGGAGAAGGACGCCGCCGAGCACACGTTCGACGTCATCTCCTTTCACGGCTATTCGTCGGACGGGACGCTGGACGGCGCGCTCTCCGTTCTCGAGAGCCGCACGAAGATCATCGACAAATACCGCAACGGCCGCGAGGTGTGGAACACGGAGATGGGCGACGGCGGTGCGGGATGGCTCGTCGACTACATGAAAAAGGCGCCGTCGATCATGCCGTACCTCGGATTCATCAACATCGCCAACGCGGCGCTGCTGTTCACGCAGGAGTCGATCGACAACGAGACGTACAAGCTGACGCAGACGGGCAAGGAGCTGAAGCAGTTCCTGTCGCAGTGAATCCGGTCAACGGATCTTCGACGCTCCGTCGCCCACGACGATGAACGGCGCCCAGTAGAGCGGGTGGGCGTATCGGCGGTCGCGCATCAGCGCCAGCTTCGCGTTGCGCAGCGCGGCGGCCGTGTTGTCGCCGGCGATGAGATGGCGGTGGAAATCGATCATCAGCAGCGAAGTGCTGCGCGACTCGACGTTCCACTGGCTGACCACCGTCGTCGGGCATCCCGAGATCAGGAAGGCCCACGAAAGCCCGATGACCCCTTCGCCGGGATAGAGCGTGCCGCGGGCCGTGTCGCAGGCGGAGAGGACGATGAGGCCGGCGTGCAGATCGAGGTCGCGCACTTCGCGCATCTCGAGCAGTCCGTCCTCGCGGTCCGACGGCGACCGGGCGAGGACGAGCGCCGAATAGAGCGAGGAGTCGTCGTCGACGATGCCGTGCGTGGCGAGATGGATGATGCGGTAGCCGGGCGCGAGCTTCTTGAACTCCGCTTCCCGCGCGGTCGCGTGCGTGAGGACCGTGCTGCGAGCGCCGCCGTAGAGCGTGGCCAGTGCGCGCGCCTCGCGCGCCGCGTCGGGCAGCGCGTCGAGCGACAGGCCGCGATAGACCGCCGCCTTGTGCCGCGTGGCCGACGAAACGGTCGGATCGCCGACCGCCAGCAGCTCGTGAGCGGCCGACGATTTGCGATGCCGCCCCGCGGCGTCGAGCATCATCACCGAAGGGGCATAGACGAGCGCGTGCTCTTCGACGAGAAAGCGGCGCGACGGCGTCATGAGCGCGTCGAACGGCACGCTCCAGAGGAAACCGTCGGGGACGATGGTCACCGCCGCGGTATTTTTCAGCAGCGCGGCGACGGGCCGAATCAGCTCGTCGTACAGCGCGCGTCCCTTCGGCGCGTAATTGAGATCGCGCTTGCGGATGCTCGCCGTGAAGAGCGCGGCGTCGCGCTCGATCTTCGACCGGCGCGTCTTGAGCTGCGTTCCGGTGACCTTTCGATCGTGCACCACGAAAACGATGACCGACCGCGGCAGGACGGCGTACTCGACGACCGTGCCGCGCAGAGTGGCGGCGACGTTCAACGGATCGGCGACGGTCTGCGCGGCGAGGCTCTTCGAGTAGCGCATGGCCATGTCGGCGTTGAACGTCTCGAGGTCGGCGCGCGCCTCGCGCAGCCGGCTTCGCGTCTTCGTCTCGGCCTCGCCCTTTTCCGATCCGAGCTTCCGGTTCAGATCGACGATGCGCTGATTCAGCGCCACCTGTTCGGCCTGTTCGCTCTTCGTCAGCGCGATCCGTTCCTTCTGTCCAGCGAATGAATCATCGAGGGCGCGCGCCTTCATCTTCTCGGCGACGACGAACGCCTCCTCGAACCGCTTCTGCCGCACGAGAACGTCGAGCAGCGATTCGTAGACCCATTGCCGCGACGCGAAATGATGAGCGCGGGAAATGGTGTCGGAGGTGTTGAGCACGCGCCGCGACTCGACGAGATCGATCGCCTCGCGCAACGCCTCGACGCCGCCCTCCACGTCGCCGCATTCGATCAGCATGTTCCCCAGGTCGGCCTTCAGCTCCCAGACGAAATAGAGATCGCTCGTCCCGACCGCGCTGACCTCCTCGATTCCCTTGCGGGCGAAGGCCATCGCCTCCTCCGATCGTCCCAGCGCGCGGCGGAGATGCTCGGCGAAGACGTACGCCCGGGCCTGGTAATCCATGCTGCGCGTGCCGGCCAGCGCCGGCTGGAGGTACTTCTCCGCCTCCCGCGCGCGGCCGACGTGCACGAGGGCGTCGCCGAGGTTCGCCTGGAAAATCGCGCCGCGCATGAGCGTCGGGGGGAGCGTGTCGACCGCCCGCTGCAGCCAGACCACGGCGCGCTCGTAGTCGGGCGGAGTGCGCTCCGCGTAGCTCTCGCCGACGATGTGACTGGAGCGCGATTCGTACTCGGCGTTCAGCTGCTCGCGGGCCAGCATCGCGTTCTGCGTGGCGATCTGCAGCGTGCCGGTCCAGTCGCCGAGCTCCTCGCGGAACGCCGCCTCGAGCTGCAGCGCCTGCATCTCCCACTCGCGCGATCCGTACCGCCGGGCCATGTCGAGCAGGAGCTTGTTGTCGCGGTAGCCGGCGCTGAAGTCGGTGTTGTTGTAGCCGTCTCCCGCCCGCCCCAGCAGGGCGTACAACGCGGGATACGGATCGTCGAGCGATTCGGCGAAATCGATCGCGGCGTCGCGCGCCCGCTTCTTCACATCGTCGGACGTGGCGAGATAACCACCGATGGCATCGACGTACGCGATGACGTCGGGATCGTTCGTTTTCTGCGCCGCGGCGTCGGCGGCGACGTAGTAACGCATCCCCGCGGCCGCGTCGCCGCCGTAGCGTGCCAGGCGCGCCAGCGCGCAGAGCGCGTACGCCTCGGTGGCGGAGTCGCCGTTGCTCCGGCCCCAGTCGAGGAGAAATTGCGCCGGCGCTTTCATCCGCGCGCGGTCGGTGCGCCGGGCCAGCACCATCACCTGGCGGGAGACGGCCGCAAGGTTCTCCGCGTGCCGCTGCGCGATCGCGCGGCGGGCGGCGTCATCCTTCGCGGCGATCAACTCGTCGACGAGATGATCGGTCTCGCTCTTCGCTTCGGCGATTCCGTGCGGACCGGCGCGCAGGTACCACGCCGCGTGGATCGGCCGCCGTTCGCGGCGGGCGTTGCGCGTGACGCCGCTGCCGTCGAATTCCACCACCAGCCAGTCGCCGTCGCGCCGCGCGCGATACGACGGGATGGAGATGCAGTCGTAGCGCTCGAAGAAGTCGCGGACGCTCGTCCAGGCGTCGCCCGAGAGGTCCTGCGGCTTCTCCGCGATCAGCAGCAGCGCGCGGACCTCGGACGAGGTCAGCGCCTGGCAGAAACGGGCCGCCGTCTGCTGCTCCGACGGCGTCACGGCCTGAAAAAAGAGAGAGAAAACGAGAGCGGGAATCATGCCTCACCAGTGTTCGATGCTTCGGAGGATCTCGGACGCCGCGGTGTCCGATGGATGCGTATCGATGTAGGTGCGGAGGTGCGCCTCCGCTTCCTTCTGCACACCCGCACGTGCGTACAGGAGCGCGGTCGCCAGCTCGTCGCCGTGCGCCGCGGCCTTGTCGATCGCGGCCAGCGCCGCGTCGTCGAGGACGCGGAACGCCGGCTGCGGCGCGGGCGGCTTCGGGAAGATCTCGTGATCGCTCAGGCGCTCCAGCTGCCAGACGCAGCGCGCGCCGCGCGGCAGGGGACGGGCGGGCGTCCAGCGATCGCCGGCGACCGGCTCGCTCTTCGCCGCGAAGCCGTCGCAGACGATGGAAACGACGTACCGCTCGCCCTTCGCCGCGCGCCAGCTGAATTCCGGCTGCCGGAAGACCACGACGGTGCCGGCTGGCGAGAGCTGCATGCTCGACGGCGATTCGTGCTCGCCGCGGAAGGCCTCCGGTTCGCCGCGCAACTCGCGAACGATCGCCGGCAGCGCGACGCCGTGCGCCTGGCGTGCTTCGGCGATGAGCGCGTCCCACTCGCCTTGCGCCGGCGGCGTGACGTGGACGACGGGCGGGGGAGTCTGCGGTGCGGCGGGGTGACGCTGCATGAACCAGAACGCGGCGGCGCCGATGACGATGGCGATCGCCGCCGCGGCGGCGAAGCGCGGCCAGGCGTCGTTGTGTTCCAGCGCATCGCGCTCGCGCGTGGCGTCGGCGACGTCCGCGCGGCATTGCTCGCAATCACGCAGGTGCTCGGCGATCTCGTCCGAGCGTTTGCCGTCGACGTAAGCGAACAGCTCGTCGACGTCGGGATGCTCGATCTCCGCGAGATCGGACACCAGCGCCGCGGCGGCGCGCTCGACGGCAGGCCACTGCCTTCCGCATTCGCGGCACTCGCGCAGGTGCGCGGCAACGGACGCCAGCTCGTCCGCCGGCAGTTGACCGCGGCGGAACGCCTCCATTTCGTCCATGGCGATATGTCGATTCATGATGATTGATGCCTGCGCCCGATGTTTATTACCAGATCGATCATCGTTTCATGCGCCTCGCCAGCCGCGTGCGCGCCGATTTGCGGAGATTGATGACCTGCTGCCGGCTCTTGCCGAGGAGCGAGCCGATCGTCAGGTCGTCGACCGGCAGCTCGTTCCAGATCGACTGCAGGTGCGCCGTCGTCATTTCCAGCGCCGCCGCGATCTCGTCCAGGCCTGCCACGTTGAGGAGGACGAAGAGGGCGAGCGCGTTCATCCCGTCGGCGTCGCGGAGATTCAGCAGCAGGGCGGCGCGCTGCTGCGCCGGCAGGTCCTGGAGCTCGCGCCAGAGGATGCCGAGGTGCTCACTGGTCTCCAGCCGGTCGTGCGGCGTGATCGTGTCGAGCGGTTCCGGCGCCTCGTTCGAAACGGCGTCGGAAAGGCCCCAGAACTGCGCGAGGATGTCGGTCAGGTCGCTGAGCGACACCGGTTTCCCGAAGCGCATCAGCACCGCCTCGACCGCGTCGCCGGTGCGATCTTCGGCCAGCATCGCCGGCTCGGCCTCATTCATCGCCAGCATCGCATTGGAAACGACGTCGAAGCGATTTCTCCAGTTCCGCAGGCCGGCGACGCTCTCGTCCGACACCACCCAGGTGGCGAAGCGGTCGTCGTGCGTCAGCACATAGCGCAGCCGGTTTTTCACGCGCGTCCGTTGCGGAAAACGGCGGCGCAGCACTTCGTAGACGGCGTTGTAGGCGAGGCGCGCGGTGAACTCCGGGAAGTTCGTGATCGGAGCTTCGGGAGTGGACGCGGCGAGCTGAAGCCGGCGCACGAGGCGCATCAGTACGGTGGCCGTCACGTCGTCGAAGTCGTCGCGGCGGAAGGCGCCGGAACGATTGCGGGAAAGCACCGCCGCGATGACCGGCCTCGCCTCGGCGAGCACGCGCTCGATCGCGCCGCATCGCTCGGCCTCGCTGCGTGCTTCAATCAATTCGCGGAGAAGCGGATCGTTCGCCGCGACTTGCTGCGATCTGTTCAAAGTTCGGTATTTATACGCGTCTTGCGGCTCCGGCGTTCTGTCCCGACATCATTCAGGGCCAGATACCGCGCGCCAGCGCCACGGCGGCCACCCGCTTGATGGCCAGCGCGAACGCGCTCGTCCGGAGGTCGACCGCCGCGCCGTGGCGGTCTTTGATCTCCAGCTGCATCTGCAGCACGGAGTCGGTCGCCGCCTCCATCTTCTCCCGCAGATGGCCGTTGACGTGCTGCTCGCTCCAGTTCTCGTTCTCGATGTTCTGCACCCACTCGAAGTAGCTGACGGTCACGCCGCCGGAGTTGGTGAGGATGTCGGGAAGAACGGGGATGCCGCGCTCGAACAGCGCGCGATCGGCGGCCGGCGTGGTCGGACCGTTCGCCGCCTCGGCGATGAGCTTCGTCTTGATCTGCGCCACGTTGTCGCCGCGGATCTGGTTCTCGAACGCGGCCGGGATCAGCACATCGCATTCGATCCCCAGCAGCTGCTCGTTCGTGATGTTCGTCGTCCCTTCCAGGCCTACGACCGAGCCGGTCTGCTTCTTGTGCGCGATCGCGGCGTCGGGATTGATCCCGTCCGCCGACATCACGCCGCCGCTGGAGTCGCTGACGCCGATCACGATCGCGCCGGCGTCGGTGAAGAGCTGCGCGGCGATCGCGCCGGCGTTGCCGAAGCCCTGGATCACGACCTTCGCGCCGCGGAGCGTGGTCAGACCGATGACGGCGCCTTGCTCGATGGCACGCGCGGTGACGAAGAGGCATCCGCGCGCCGTCGCCTCGTTGCGTCCGAGGGAGCCTCCGAGGCCGACCGGCTTGCCGGTGACCACGGGGAGGTTGTTCTTGCCGGCGTGCATCATGTCGTACGTGTCGTAGATCCACGCCATCGTCTCGGACGTGGTGTTGACGTCGGGGGCGGGGATGTCGGTGTGCGGACCGATGGTGTCGCCCAGCTCGACGACGAATCGGCGGGTGATCTTGCGCAACTCGGCGCGCGAGAGCTTCTTCGGATCGCACTGGATGCCGCCCTTCGCGCCGCCGAACGGGATGTCGGCGACGGCGCACTTCCAGGTCATCCACGACGCCAGCGCGCGCACCTCGTCCGCGTTGACGTCGGGGTGATAGCGGATGCCGCCCTTGCCGGGACCGCGCACGCGCGAATGCAGCGCGCGATATCCGACGTAGGTCTTGACCGAGCCGTCGTCGGCCTCGATCGGAAATTCGACGGTGGTCAGCCGCGAGGTGACGCGAAGGTACTCACGAAGTCCCTCCGGCAGATCGGCGACGTACTGCGCCGCCTGATCGAACTGCTCCTGAGCGATGCGGTAGGAATTGAGGTCTTCCGAGGCGGGAACCGACTGGTTACGCGAGGACGCACGCACACCCATGATGGCCTCCTGAGGTGTGGGACGGTACCACAGGGGCCTGGAGAGGGGAGCGGACGTCTCGTCCGCTCATGTTGGCGCAACGGAAAAGCCGGCGAACACCGCCGGCCGTGCGGACGAGACGTCCGCACCCCTCGCCTTTCGGCGGCTCGCCGCCACGGTCCCACGAGCCCGGCCCAAGCGAGCTTGCGCAATCCAGGGCGGCAATCCAGGGCGGCAGCAAGCTGCCGCACTCCGCTACACTCCCTCCCCGCATGCGAAAACCCGTCTTCTTCGCTCTTCTCCTCCTCTCCCTTCCCGCCCTCGCCATCGACATCAACGACACGCGGCTGCTGAGCGATCCGGCGATCTCGCCGCGGCAGATCGCGTTCGGATACGCGAACGATCTCTGGGTCGCGAATCCCGATGGCGGCGGCGTGCGCCGCTTGACGTCGCATCCCGGCGTGGAGTCCGGGCCGCGCTTCTCGCCGGATGGATCGCTGATCGCGTTCACCGGGCGATACGAGGGGAACACCGACGTCTACGTCGTCCCCGCGACGGGCGGCGTGCCGAAGCGGCTGACCTATCACCCCTACAACGACATCGCCCTCGGCTTCACGCCGGACGGCAAATCGATCCTCTTCTCCTCGCCCCGCGAGGTGCACACGCGGCGCTACCTGCAGCTCTTCACCGTCCCGGCGAACGGCGGCCCGGTGACCAAGCTGCCGATCCCGCACGCGGCAAAGGCGGCCTTCTCGCCCGACGGAAAAAAGCTCGTCTATCTCCCCATCGGCGAGGCCTTCCGGCAGTGGAAGAACTATCGCGGAGGGACGGCGTCGCGGCTGATGATTTTCGACTTCGCCACGAACGCCACCGAGCAGATCCCGCAGCCGGCCACGCGCTGCAACGACACCGATCCGATGTGGATCGGCGATCGCGTCTACTTCCTCTCCGACCGCGCCGGTGAGCTCAACCTCTTTTCCTACGACACGAAGTCGAAGCAGGTCGCGCAGCTGACGCGCTTCAGTGATTTTCCCGTCATCGACGCCACCGCCGGCGACGGCAAGGTGATCTTCGAGCAGGCCGGCTACGTTCACATCTTCGACCCCGCGTCGCAGAAGGAAGCGCGGCTGAAGATCGGCGTCGCCGCCGACTTGGTCGAGACGCGGCCGCGGTACGCGAAAGGGGCGAAGTACATCCGCAACGTCAGCCTCTCGCCGAGCGGCGCGCGCGCCGCGTTCGAGTATCGCGGCGAGATCGTCACGGTGCCGATGGAAAAAGGGGACGACCGCAATCTGACGCAGTCGGTCGCCGCGAACGACCGCATGCCGTCATGGTCCTCCGACGGCAAGTCGATCGCCTACTTCACCGACGAGACGGGCGAGTACGAACTGCGCATCGCCAGCCAGGACGGCCGCGGCACGCCGCGCGCGATCAAGGTGACCGGCGCCGGCTACTACGAAGATCCGAAGTGGTCGCCCGACGGCACGCACATCAGCTACGTCGACAACTCGCAGTCGCTCTTCCTGCTCGACGTCGCGTCGGGCGCGTCGACGAAGATCATGTCGAACGCGCTCTACCGCCCCGGCATCTCCATCGATCACGCCTGGTCGCCCGATTCGAAATGGATCGCCTACACGCGCGCCGGCAACACGAACCTGCACACACTGGCGCTCTGGTCGGTGGAACAGGCGAAGTCGTTCAACGTGACCGACGGGCTCTCCGACGTGCGCGATCCGGTGTTCGACCCGAACGGCAAGTACGTCTACTTCACGTCATCGACCGACGCCGGTCCGGTGGCTGACTGGTTCTCGCAGTCGAACAACGACATGCGCGCCACGAACGAGATTTACCTCGCGGTCCTGCCGAAGGGCGTCGTCTCGCCGCTGGCGAAGGAGAGCGACGAGGAGAAGTCGGCCGCGGAGGAGAAGAAGAGCGACGACGCGAAGAAGGAGCCGGTCAAGGTAACGATCGATTTCGAGCGCCTCGGGCAGCGCATTCAGGCGTTGCCGATCAAGCCGGCGCTCTACACGAGCCTGCAGATCGCGAAGAGCGGCCAGCTCGTCTACCTCCGCAACAGCGGCGCGTCGCGTCTCGGCGGCACCGACAACCCGTCCGACCTCATGCGCTTCGATCTGACGAAGCGCAAGGAGGAGACGCTGCTGGAGGGCGTCGACGACTTCCGCGTCTCGAACGACGGCAAGCGCGTGCTCTATCAGATGAAGGAGTCGTGGTCGATCGCCGACCTGGGCGACAAGATCGACGCCGGCAAGGCGCACAGGCTCGGCATCGCCGGCGTGGAGGTGCGGGTCGAGCCGCTGGTGGAGTGGCGCGAGATGTTCGACGAGGCGTGGCGCATCAATCGCGATTACTTCTACGACCCGCACTACCACGGCGCCGACTGGAAGGCGATGCATGACAAGTACGCGCAGTTCATCCCCGATCTCGCGGTGCGGCAGGACCTGTCGCGCGTGATCCAGTGGATGTGCAGCGAGCTGACGGTCGGCCATCATCGCGGCAGCGGAGGCGACTCGCTGGCCGAGGTGCCGGCGGTGCCGGGCGGACTCCTCGGCGCCGATTACAAAGTCGACAACGGCCGCTATCGTTTCGCCAGGGTCTACGGCGGACTCAATTGGAATCCGGAACTGCGCTCGCCGCTCACCGAGCCGGGTGTCGACGTCGTCGATGGCGAGTACCTGCTCGCGGTCGACGGGAAGGACCTGAAATATCCCGACAACCTCTATCAACGCTTCGAGCGGACGGCGGGACGCATCGTCGAGATCACGGTCGGTCCGAACGCAGACGGCAGCGGCTCGCGGACGGTGAAGGTCGTGCCGATCGAGGACGAGTCGCCGCTGCGCAATCGCGCGTGGGTGGAGCGCAACCTGCGCTACGTCACGGAGAAGACGAACGGCCGCGTGGCGTATGTCTACGTGCCGAACACCGGCGGCTCCGGCCACGAGTACTTCAAGCGCTACTTCTTCCCGCAGGCGGACCGCGACGCGATCATCATCGATGAGCGCTACAACGGCGGCGGGCAGTACGCCGACTACTACATCGACATCCTCCGCCGTCCGCTCATCAGCTACTGGGCCACGCGTTATGGCGGCAACCTGAAGACGCCGCTGGCGTCGATCCAGGGGCCGAAGGTGATGATCATCGACGAGAACGCCGGCTCGGGCGGCGACCTGCTGCCGTGGATGTTCCGCAAGCTGAACATGGGGACGATCATCGGCCGCCGCACCTGGGGAGGCCTGGTCGGCATCCTGGGATTTCCCGAGCTGATGGACGGCGGCCAGATCACCGCGCCGAACCTCGCCATCTGGACGCCCGACGGCGGCTGGGTGGTGGAGAACGAAGGAGTGCCGCCGGACATCGACGTCGACGACACGCCGGCGGACATCATCGCCGGCCGCGATCCGCAGCTCGACAAGGCGATCGAAGTGGCGATGAAGCAGCTCGCGGAGAACCCGACCGCGCAGCCGGTACGGCCGCCGTATCCGGTGCGCGTGCGGAAGTGACGTTTTAGGTTTGAACGATTTCGGAGGCCGGCGCGAAGTGCGCCGGCCACCCACCCGGCATGTTCATGCCGTCGAGGATTCCGGCGACGCGCTCCGACCATTCGGCCACCGACGCGGGGCGGTCGTCGGCGTTCTTTGCCAGGGCGTGCGCGAACTCGGCGTCGAGCTCCGCGTTGCCGCTCACCAGCGTCGAGATCGCCGGCGGCTGCTCGTAGAGGATCTCCGCGAACACCTTCGTCACCTCTTTGCCCGTCGTGACGCGCCGGCCGGCGAGCGCTTCATAGGCAACGGTGGCGAAGGCGTAGAGATCGGTGCGCGGATCGAGGCGTGACTTCCGCTCGATCTGCTCCGGCGCCATGTAGGCCGGCGTGCCGATGAAGCTGCCGTGGCGCGTGAGCGTGGTGTCGGCGTCGATCGATTTGGCGATGCCGAAGTCGAGCACCTTGGCCCGGAAGCCGTCCCCCTCTTCGACCAGGAAGATGTTCGACGGCTTGATGTCGCGATGGATGAAGCCGGCCTTGTGCACGGCGCTCAACGCCGAGCCGATCTGCCGCAGCAGCGACGCCACCTGCGCCGCCGAGCCGCGCCCGTGCAGGCGGATCATCTGCGCGAGGTCGAGGCCGCGCAGCTGCTCCATCACGAAGAAGAGCGAGCCGTCGTCGAGCGCGCCGGAGTCGAAGACAGTGCTGACGTTCGGATGATCGATGCGCGCCGCCGCCTGCGCCTCGTGCTCGAAGCGGGCGCGGATCTCCTGATCGTTGAAGTACTCCGACTTGATGATCTTGATCGCCACCGGCCGCCGCAGCCGCTCGTCCTCCGCCGCGAACACGCGCGCGGTGGAGCCGACGGCGATGCGCCGCCGCAGCACGTAACGCTCCGCAACCCGCAGCGGCACGAGCTGCGCGCCGTCGAGCGGCCAGCCATCCTCCGGGCACTCCGGTACCGTGTGCTCGTAGCAGCGTCCGCAGCGCCCGCAGACGTGGAGGAGCACGGCGCCGCGATCGATCATCTGCTTGCGCTGTTCGTAGAAGCGCTGCCGCGCGGCCGTCAGCTCCCAGCGCAGGTCGCGCATCTCCAGCGCGGCGCCGAGCTGGGTGGCGAAACTTTCGACCAGCACGCGCTCGTCGCGCGTGACGAACGGCCGGCGGATGATCACCTCGCCGGCGTGACGGCCCGCCGCTTCGACCGGGATGCGGATCGAGTCGCCGTCCGCTTCCGGCTTGCGCTGCATGGCGATGGGGTTCGTCTCGTGGACGGCCATCGACGTCTCGTCCTCGCGCTTGCCGATGATGACGTCGACTTCCGCGTTGAGCAGCTCGGAGATCTCCGCGGCGGTGGCGCGCGACCAGGAGTCGACGTCGTGCCGCGCGGCGGAGGCCGAGGCGGTGAGGTCGAGGATCTTCTGCTGCGCGGTGCTCAGGTCGCGGCTGGCGCGCGCCAGGGCGAGCTGCGTGCGGATGCGCGCGAGGAGCACCGGGAGGTCGATCGGCTTGGTGACGTAGTCGTTCGCCCCGAGCTCGAGGGCGTTGACGATGTCGCGGCGGTCGGCGCGCGCGGTGGTCATGATCACCGGGAGCTCGATCCCCGACGATTTTTCCCGCAGCTGGCGGAGGACCTGGATGCCGTCGATGTCCGGCATCATGATGTCGAGGAGGATGAGGTCGAACCGCTCGGCCGCGATCATCTGCAGCGCTTCCTCGCCCCCCGACGCCATGCGCACGGCGAATCCGCGGTGCGTCAGCTCTTCTTCGAGCAGCGCACGGTTGAGCGCGTTGTCGTCGACGACGAGGATCGTCGCTGCGATCTCCAGGATGGGACCTCCTCGGGACGAATCAGGTTAGCACGGGGGCAGACCGAGGTAGGATTTAGGGGATGGAGGCGAGGATGGAAGAGCTCTGGCAGACGCTGCTGAAGTTTCATCGCGAGATTGCGATGCCGGAAGCGCGCGAATTGGTGGAATCGCGAATCAATACAGCTGTCGGCTCACTTCGAGATGAGATGAACTCCCATTTCGACGGGATCTACAAACGCTTCGATACCATCGATAGTGAGCTCGTAGCGATCCGAGGCGGCATGAAGCGTCTCGAGGAGCGGATGGATGCTCTCGAGGCCAGAATGGCCGCTCTCAAAACCAGAATGGATACTCTCGAAACCAGAATGACGGCGCTCGAGAAGAACGTCGAGTTCGTCGCGCTTCGGACGAAATTCGAAGACCTCAAGGCGCAACTGGCGGACGTTGAACAGCGACTCTCCACCATCGAGTCCCGCCACTAATTACGACATCCAGTTCACGCCCGCTTCCTTGTTCCACTTCGTCGTCATCTTCTTCGACTTCGTCCAGAACTCGATCGAGCCGCGTCCGGTGATGTCGCCGACGCCGAACTTCGAGTCGTTCCAGCCGCCGAAGCCGAACGGTTCGCGCGGCACCGGCACGCCGACGTTCACGCCGACCATGCCGGCACTGGCGTTCTCCATGACGTAGCGCGCCACGCCGCCGCTCTCCGTGAAGACGCTCGCCGCGTTGCCGTAGTGCGAGCCGTGCTGCACGTGCAGCGCGTCTTCCACGTTGTTCGCGCGGATGATCACCATCACCGGTCCGAACACCTCTTCCTGCGCGATGCGCATGTCGGGCGTGACGTAGTCGATGAGCGTCGGTCCGACGTAGAAACCGTTCTCTTTTCCCGGCACCGCGTAGCCGCGGCCGTCGACGAGCACTTTCGCCCCCATCTTCTCGGCCTCGGTGATGTAGCCCTCGATCCGCTGCTTCGCCTCGCGCGAGATCACCGGCCCGATGTGCACGCCCGGCACCATGCCGCGGACGATGTTCACCATCCGCTCGATGATGTGATCGGTCTTGCCGACCGCCATCATCACCGACGCCGCCATGCAGCGCTGACCGGCGCAACCGGCCATCGAGGCGACGACGTTGGTCGAGGTCATCTCCGGCTCGGCGTCGGGCATGACGATGAGGTGGTTCTTCGCGCCGCCGAGGGCCAGGACGCGCTTCAGATTCACGGAGCTCGAGCCGCGGCGATAGACGATCTTCGCCACCTTCGTCGAGCCGACGAAACTGATCGCGTCGATGCCGGGGTGATCGCAGATCGATTCCACCGTCGCCTGCCCGCCGTGCACGATGTTCAACACGCCGTCCGGCAGTCCCGCCTCGCGCAGCAGCTCGGCGATGCGTCCGGCGGAGATGGGAACCTGCTCCGACGGCTTGAGGATCATGCAATTACCCAGGGCGATGGCGTTGGGGATCGTCCAGTTCGGGACCATGTTCGGGAAGTTGAACGGCGTGATCGAGGCGACGACGCCGACCGGGTAACGCTCCACGCGGCATTCGACGCCGCGGCTCACCTCGAGTACTTCGCCGGCGGTGATCTGCGGCAGCGAGCAGGCGAACTCCGTCAGCTCGGCCGACTTCAGCACCTCCGCCCGCCCTTCCCCGACGACCTTGCCGTTCTCCTCGGTCACCAGCGCCGCGAGCTCTTCGATGTTCTTCTCGAGCAGCGCCTTGTAGCGGAAGAAGACCTGCACGCGCTCCTTGATCGGCATGCCCGACCAGCCGGGGAAGGCTTTCTTCGCCGCTTCGACCGCCTGGTCGACGTCATTCGCGGCCGACAACGGCACGCGCGAGATCACGCTCCCGTCGGCGGGATTCGTGACGTCGAGACGCTCCTCGACGCTCGGGTCGACGAACGTGCCGCCGATGTAGTTGCGGACGTCGGGATATCTGGTCGGTGCGCTCTGTTCGATCGCGGTCATGGGAAGCCTCCTCGGGTGTGACGACAAGTCTAATATCATGCCGACACATGAATATTCGCGATCTGTTCCGCACGAAGTCGCTCGACGACCTTGTCGCCGAGACTCAGGAAGAGGGCCATCGCCTCAAGAAGGTCCTCGGGCCGTGGAACCTGATCGCGCTCGGCATCGGCGCGATCATCGGCGCCGGCATCTTCGCCACCATCGGAACGGCCGCGGCGGGCGACGCGCACCGTCCCGGCGCGGGACCGGCGTTGATGCTGTCGTTCGTGCTTACCGCCGTCGTCTGCGCCTTCAGCGCGCTCTGCTATGCGGAGTTCGCTTCGATGGTGCCGGTGGCAGGCAGCGCGTACACGTATTCGTACGCGACTCTCGGCGAACTGGTGGCGTGGATCATCGGCTGGGATCTCACGCTCGAGTACGCCATCGGCAACGTGGCCGTCGCCATTTCATGGGCCAACTACTTCAACGTTCTGCTCGAAGGCTTCGGCATCCACCTGCCACCCTGGCTGACCATCGATTACACCACCGCCGCCGCGCGCATGCCGGATCTCGTGGCGCATGCGCCGCACATCTTCGGCATCCCGATCGTCTTCAACATCCTGGCGTTCGCCATCGTCGCGGCGATCACCGTCGTGCTCGTCTGGGGCATCCGCGAGTCCGCCAGCTTCAACTTCTGGATGGTGGCGATCAAGCTGATCATCCTCGGCTTCTTCGTCTTCGTCAGCTTCAAGTTCGTGAAGCCGGCGAACTGGCATCCGTTCGCGCCGAATGGTTTCCGCGGCATCGCCACCGGGGCGGCCATCGTCTTCTTTGCCTACATCGGTTTCGACGCCGTTTCCACGACGGCGGAGGAAGCGAAGAATCCGAAGCGCGATATGCCGATCGGCATCATCGGCTCGCTGATCGTCTGTACATTGATCTATGCGCTGATCGCGGCCGTCTTCACCGGCATGATCCCGTTTCCCGCGCTGGTCAAGACGTTGTCGAGTGAACAGGCCGAGCCGTTGACGCTGGCGATGAAGTTCGTCTCCATGCCGGGGTGGATGGTCGGAGTCGTGGCCTTCGGATCGGTCGTCGCGCACACCGCCGTGCTGCTCGTGTTCCAGCTCGGACAGCCGCGCATCTTCTTCGCCATGTCGCGCGACGGTTTGCTTCCTCCGTTCTTCTCCCGCGTGCACAAGCGCTTCGGGACGCCGCACGTCGGCACGATCATCACCGGCGTCCTGGTCGGCGTGACGGCGATGTTCACGTCGCTCGACTCGATGGTCGACCTGACGAACATCGGGACGCTCTTCGCCTTCATCCTCGTCTGCCTCGGGATCATGATCCTGCGCATCAAGGACCCGGACCGCGAGCGTTCCTTCCGCGTTCCCGGCGGAACGTACCTTCTGCCGATCCTCGGCGTGCTCTCCTGCATCGGCCTGATCGCGTACCTGCCGCCGTCGTCGTGGTGGCGGTTCTTCGGCTGGCTCGCCGCCGGCATGGTGGTGTACGTGCTGTACGGCTACCGCCACAGCCGCCTGCGCACGCACGCCGCCGACGGTGGACCGCGTCCGCCGGACTTCAATCCGGAGCAGCAGTTGCCGGAGTAGCGGTTACGGCCATTGGGTGTTGGAGCAGCCTGGGGCGAGGCCGTCGATGCAGACGCAGCCGTGCGTTTTCACGGTTGGCAGTTTCACTTTATCGTCGAAGGCGATGATGTTGTGAAACTCGAGGTGTGATCTGCAGCCCGATCCGAACATGGAGTTGCCGAATCCGATGAGGATTTTGTTTGTGCTGACGAATTCCAATGTAACTGGCGTCGGGTGAGCCGCAGACGATACTTCCAAGACCGCCGGACCGGTTGTCAGGCCGTCGAGAGTAACGCCGGCGGTGAAGTCGGTGTGCACTCCAACCGGTGGGTCGTAGTCACCTTTACATACTTCAAACGGATGCGAGCGGAACGTACCACCCCTGTAAACAAATATCGCGGCGACAGGGCCTTTCGGCTGGGGGGCGATCACGTCGTCACTGAGGCGGTTGAACGGATGATTGACCTTATCAAGGGCGATGTCTCGCAAGTGCGGTACCTGCAGATCGATCGTCTGCTCAGTGTTGATCGCTGGCAGGACCTCGCCTCCCTCTGAAGCGACGATCTCCACGCGCAGGCCTTTTGCCTCGAAGGTACATACCTTCGAGTCACACTGGGGATCCACTCCAAACTCGTCCTTCAATTTCTTACGCGATGCAGCCGTGAGCAGGGACGTGATCAGTTCCGGCTTGTGACCGTCGATCTTTAGAGCTACTGCCTTGTTGATGCGATTGAAGAGGTGAACGACCGCTCCGCCGAATTCAACGTGAAATCGCGATGAATTGACGAACGAGAGCGGAAGTTCCCTCGGCTCTTTCTGTGTCTGGGCATGCACCACGACGCTGACACTCACGATCAACATCAGAAGCATCTTCGAAGATCTCATTTCTCTCTCCTTTCGTCTCTCCGTACGAGTCGTGTCGATCCACCGAGGACCATCATGGAGTCGGCTTCCTTCCTGTTCTTCGCCGCTTCGTGCAATGCCGCCGCGGCGTCGCCGGTGCGCAACATCTGGCGATAAAGCTCGACGCTCATTTCCGCCGCGGCGCGGTCGTCGACGTCGAACGTGCTCGCGACGACCGAGGGCGCTCCGGCGATGAGGAAGGCGACGGCGAGGCTGACGGCGCCGTCGCGGCTTTCGCTGGCGGCCGCGGAGCGGCAGGCGGAGAGGACCACGCCCGGCGCGTTGTTCAACCGAAGCGCGGCGATCTCGCCGGCGGTCATTTCGCCGCCGCTGAGCAACAGGCGCGACGTAACGGCGTTGCGAGGATCGGCGATGGCGTGTCCGCCGAAATGGACGAGCGGGAAATGCGACAGCGCGCGGGTGAAGGCTTCGGGTGTGGCCCCGGTGCCGCCGATCACTTCGCTCGACGGACTGAGCGCCGCGATCCGCGTCGCCTCGGTTTGCACCCACTCCAGCGGCTGCAGTGACGGATATCGTTTGCGATCGAACTCCATCGCCGCCACGGCGCCGATCGGTCCCGTGGCGCGCCGCGCGCGTTGCGAGGCCAGGATCGCGACGTTCGCGCTCGGCGACTGCAGGACGATGTAGTCATCGAGGACTCTTCGCGCGCCGTCCGGCAACCCGCCGAAGGAAACCGAGGAAAGGTACCGGTCCGGTACGAACGCGATCGTCGCGACGCCGCGCAGGAATGGCCGTAACGGCGCGAAGAGCGCGGCACGGTCGATCGGCATGACGTCGCAGTGCGACGAGGTGACGACGAACGCGAACGTCCGGCCGGCGGCGACCACGTATTCGACGATCGCGGCGTCCGCGGCGAGCGACGACTGGATGTCGTGCAACGTCAGCAGCGGCCGCGCGTCGCCGTTGTACGTGTCGAGCAGGATGCGCGCCCGCGCCCGCTCCGACAGGTTGAACGCTCTCTCCGTGTGTCCCCGCTCCAGCTCCAGCGACATCGCTTCGTCGAAGATCTCATCCGCCTCCTGGAACGCGGCGGCGCGTTCGAGGACGTTCGGAATCGAGCGCCGCAACTCCTCCATGATCTCGATGCCCTGGACGAAATCGGAGGCGGCGTCGTCGGGGCGGTTCAGGGCCCGGAGCGCGCGCCCGCGCTCGAGCAGCACGCGCGGCATCGGCATCCGGTACGACGTCGAGCGGTAGAACTCCAGCGCCTCGGTGAAGTACCGCAGCGCCGCTTCGGGGTCGCGTTTCTGCGCGGCGTAGCCATCAGCCATCGCCACGTCGGCGCTCATCATCCGGCGCATCCGGTCGTCCTTGATCGACGCCAGCCAGCGCTTCGCGTCGGCAAGACGGGCGGCGGAACGCGCGTCGTCGCCGGTCTCGCGGTCGATGATGCTTTGCAGCGAAAGGACGTATGTGTTGTAGACGCCGGATCGTGTGGCGATGGCCGCGCCGACATTGGCCAGCGCGGCGGCGCGCCGCCATTGCGAGTCGCGAACGCGCTTGCCGCTCGCGCCGGACAGCGCGACCACGCAGCGCGCCACGTCGCCGGAGCGTTCCAGCGCCCGCAACGCCGACCGGCGCGCGCGCCAGGCCTGCGCCGACTCGCCGAGGTAGTCGTAGGTGTCGGCCAGCATCGAATCGAGAGAGGCTTCGTTCGCGGTCTCGCCCAGGGCCGCGAACAGGTCGCGCGACGCGGCCAGCACGGTGACGGCGGTGGCCGGCGTCCCGCGCGACGCGATGCACAGCCCGCGCTCCCATCCGATCTGCGCCGCCAGCGCGCGATAGCCTTTCGATTCCGGCTTCGTGGCAGCCAGCGCGTCGAGCAGGGCCTGTGATTCGGCCAGCCGCAGCTGCGCGTGCAGCGCGCTGCCGGTGTAGTAACGCGCCACCAGCGCCATCGGACTGCGCGCGTCGGCGAACAATCGCTCGGCCTCGACGAAGTCGCGCTTCGCGGCCGACGCATGATTGGCGTTGTGCTCCTGTCGCGCGCCGCAGTAGAGCAGGTGTGCCTTCGCCAGCGTCGCCGCGGTGCCGGCGGCGACGGAGCGGTCGGCCGCGGCCACGGCGTCGCTGAGGAGCAGCTCGCCGGATCGCGCGCGAAGTTCGTCTCCGATCATGCCGGCGAGCCGCAGCTTCGCCGATGCCTTCGCGGCGTCGCCCTGCTGCAGAGCGGTCGCCCACGCGCAGAGGCAGAGCGATTCGCCATAGGCGCGCATCGCCTGCGGGATCCGTTCGACCATTCGCGTGATCTCAGCGCGCGACACCACGGCGCCGTCGAGTTTCGCGAATGCCTGTTTCCGTTCCTCGGCTTCACTACGCATCGGGACATCGTGAATCCGCCGCAGCGCTTCGGCGGCCCACGAAGCGTCGCGCATCGTCGCGGACGCCGCCTGCCACTCGTGGCGCGCTTCCGTCATCATGCCGAGGCGGTTCAGGGCCAGTGCGCGATTGAAATGCGCGGCGCCGTGGTGGGGGTCGAGCGACAGCGCATGGTCCGCGGCGGCGAGCGCGTCGACGGCCGTATCGCCGTCGTCGATCGCGTCAGCGTGGACGAGCAGGGCGGCCGCGAGATCGGACCAGACGGCCGCGTCGCGGGTATGCGCGGCGGCGCGGCGGAGCTCCTCGATCGCCGTGGTCGTGCTGCCGATGGCGAGGTGCGCGGCCGCGACGGTCGTCAGCGGCGCCTGGCCGGCTTTGAGCAGCTCGCCGGCGGCGCCGCGAAGCCGCAACTCCTCCGGGCCCGGCGATGCCTCTTTTGCTCCGCCTCCGGGCGGCGGCGCATACGGCCATCCATCCAGACACGCCTCGAACGGGCGTGCTGGAAGAGCGGCCGCCGCCTGCAGAAACGGCGAGAGCGGCTCTTCAGCTCGTCGAGCCGCGAGCCACGCGGCGGCCATCGCTGGCGCGATGATCAGAAGGGAAAACGTTCGCCTGAATGTGATTCCGTAAATGTACCATCCGTGAAGGCGGTAACTCCATCAACGGAACGTCTCGCAGTTCTGCAACTCGCCCCCCTCGAACCCCCGCTTGAACCACGACACGCGCTGCGCCGAGCTGCCGTGCGTGAACGAGTCGGGAGCGACGTAGCCGCGCGACTGCATCTGCAGGCGGTCGTCGCCGATGGCGCTGGCCGCGCCGAGCGCTTCCTCGACGTCGCCCGGCTCGAGGATGTTCTTCATCTTCTGCGCGTGGTGGGCCCAGATGCCGGCGTAGCAGTCGGCCTGCAATTCGAGGCGCACCGACAGCTCGTTCGCCTCGCGCTCCGACGATCGCTCTTCCATCGCGTGGACCTTCTCCGAGATGCCCTGGAGGTTCTGCACGTGATGCCCGACTTCGTGCGCGATCACGTACGCCTGCGCGAAATCGCCCGGCGCGGAGAAGCGCTCCTTCAGCTCGCGGAAGAAGGCGAGGTCGATGTAGACCTTGCCGTCGACCGGGCAGTAGAACGGGCCGGTCGCCGCCTGGGCGAAGCCGCATGCCGACTGCACCGCGCCGCTGAAGAGCACGAGGTGCGGGTCCTGATACTGCTGGCCGCCGTGCTCCTTGAAGTACGCCTGCCAGACGTCCTCCGTGTCGCCGAGGACCGCCGACACGAAGTCGACCTGCGGGTCGGTCGTCGACGCCGGTTGCGCCGGCGCCTGCTGCGCCGGAGGGTTCCCCTGCTGCAGGAGGGCCCTGGGATTGATTCCGAACAGCGCGGCGACGATCACGATGATGATCGTCCCGATTCCTCCGCCGATGACCGGCAGTCCGAATCCCCCTCCGCGCTGATCTTCGACGTTCGAGCTTCGCCGCTGGTCGCCTAGTCGCATGCCTTCCTCCGGGGCGGGGAAGTGCAAGGGTGGCGCCGATCAGAGCCGGAACCAGGAGGGGTGCGGACGTCTCGTCCGCACGGCCGGCGGTGTGCGCCGGCTTTGCCGTGACGCGCCGATGAGCGGACGAGACGTCCGCTCCCCTCCTGGACGGTCAGTTCGATCGGACCTCCCCGCAGCCGCGCATGCCGGCGTCTGCGTAGTAGAGGGCTGGTTTCTCATCCGTCACGAACGGCCGCTGCCGCCACAACAGGTAAATCGCCGGATAGACGAGCAACTCCATCAGGAACGACGTGAACAGGCCGCCGATCATCGGAGCGGCGATCCGCTTCATCACGTCCGCACCGGCGCCGGTCGACCACATGATCGGGACGAGGCCGAAGAAGGCGCAGGCGACGGTCATCACCTTCGGCCGCACGCGCTGCACCGCGCCGTGGAGGATCGCTTCGTTCAGGTCCTCGCGCGTGTTCAGAGTCCCGGCCGCGACGCGCTCGTCGTGCGCGAGGTCGAGGTAGAGCAGCATGAAGATGCCGGTCTCGGCGTCGAGCCCGAGGAGGGCGATGAGTCCGACCCAGACTCCGATCGACATGTTGTAGCCGAGGAGGTAGAGCAGCCAGATTGCGCCGACCGCGGAGAAGGGGACGGCGAGGAGCACGATCGCCGTCTTCGGGAACGACTTCGTGTTGAAGTAGATCAGCATGAAGACGACGAAGAGCGTGAGCGGGAGAACGACCTTCATCTTCTCCTTCACCCGGGTCATCGATTCGTACTGGCCGCTCCACTGCAGGAGGTAGCCCGGCTTCAGTTGCAGCTCGGCATCGACCGCCTTCTTCGCTTCTTCGACGTAGCCGCCGATGTCGCGCTTCGCGGTGTCGACGTCGACGTAGACGTAACCGGCGAGGCGGCCGTTCTCGTCGCGGATCATCGACGGCCCTTCGACGAGCCTGATGCTGGCGAGCTGGCCGAGCGGGATCTGCGCTGCTGTTGATGACGCGCCGGCTTCGCCGGCACGGGGCATGACCGGAACGAGCGTGCGCGCCAGCTTGTCGACGTCGTCGCGCAGCTCGCGCGGATAGCGGATGTTGATCGGATAGCGCTCCCGTCCTTCGATGGTGGTGGAGACGTTCTCGCCGCCGATCGCGGTCATGATCACGTTCTGCACGTCGCCGACGCGCAGGCCGTAGCGGGCGATCGCTTCGCGGTTGAGATCGAAGTCGACGAAGTAGCCTCCGGCCACGCGCTCGCCGTACACGCTGCGCGTTCCGGGCACGTTCTGCAGGATGGCCTCGAGACGCCGGCCGATCGCTTCGATTTCTTTCAGGTCGGCGCCGAAGACCTTGATGCCGACCGGCGTGCGGATGCCGGTGGTGAGCATGTCGATGCGGTTCCGGATCGGCATGGTCCAGGCGTTGGTCTGGCCGGGAAGCGTCAGCTTCGCGTTCATCTCGTTCACCAGCGCGTCGTAGGTGAGTCCCTTGCGCCATTGCGCTTTCGGCTTGAGGACGATGACGGTCTCCATCATCGAGAACGGCGCCGGATCGGTCGACGTCTCCGCCCGCCCCGCCTTCCCGAACACCCGCTCGACCTCGGGGAACTGTTTCAGCAGCTGATCCTGCCGCTGCAGCAGCGCCTGCGCCTGCGCCACCGAGATGCCGGGCAGCGTCGTCGGCATGTAGAGGATCGTCCCCTCGTTCAGCGGCGGCATGAACTCGTGGCCGAGTTTTTTGTAGACCGGAATGGTGAAGAGAACGGCGAGCAGCGCGGTGGCGATGACCGCGCGCGGATGCCGCAGTACGAACTTCGCCGGCCGCGTGTAGAGCTTGAAGAGGATCTTCGAGATGGGGTGTTTTTCTTCGGGCACCATCCTGCCGACGAGCACGGCGTTCCAGAAACGAAACCAGAGACCAGAGACCAGAAACCAGAAACGAGAGCCGAAACCGTTCTGGTTTCTGGTTTCTGGTCTCTGGTTTCCAAATCGCTTCATCCGCGTGAAGAGCAGTCGCAGCGCCGGGTCGAGCGTCACCGCGAGGATCGCGGCGATGGCCATGGCGAAGTTCTTCGTGAACGCCAGCGGCTTGAAGAGCCGTCCTTCCTGCGCCTCGAGGGCGAAGATCGGCATGAAGGAGATGGCGATGACCATCAGCGAGAAGAAGCTCGGGCGTCCCACTTCCTGGATGGCCCTGATCAGCACGTCCTTGTAGTCGCCTTTTTTCCCCTGCGCCTCCCACACTTCGAGCTTCTTGTGTGCGTTCTCGACGACCACCACCGAGGCGTCGACGAGCGCGCCGATGGCGATGGCGATGCCGCCGAGCGACATGATGTTGGCGTTGATCCCGAAGAGCTTCATCGGGATGAAGGCGAGGACGATCGCCGCGGGGAGCGTGATGATCGGGATGATCGCGCTCGGGATATGCCAGAGGAAGATCAGGATGACCAGCGAGACGATGATCATCTCGATCAGCAGCTCGTGCTCGAGCGTGTGGATCGAGCGCTCGATCAGCTCCGAGCGGTCATAGGTGGTGACGATCTTCACCCCTTCGGGCAGCGTCTTCTGAATCTCGGCCAGGCGCGTCTTCACCCGGCCGATCACGTCGAGCGCGTTCTCGCTCTGGCGCATGACGACGATGCCGGCCGCGGTCTCGCCTTCGCCGTCGAGCTCCGCGATGCCGCGCCGGAGCTCCGGTCCGAGCTGGATGTTCGCCACGTCGCGCAGCAGCACCGGCGTGCCGCGCTCGTCGGTCTTCACCACGATCTGTTCGAGGTCGGCGATGTTCTTCACGTAGCCGCGTGCGCGGACCATGTACTCCGCGCCGCTCCACTCCACCAGGCGCGCGCCGACTTCGTTGTTCGAGCCGCGCACCGCTTCCATCACGTCCATCAACGGGACGCGGTACGCGGCGAGCTTGTTCGGATCGACCGTGATCTGGTACTGCCGCACGAAGCCGCCGAGGGACGCCACTTCCGCGACACCGGGGACTGATTGCAGTTGATAGCGGACGGTCCAGTCCTGCAGCGAGCGGAGGTCAGCCAGCGAATGCTTCCCGCTCTTGTCGACCAGCGCGTACTGGAACACCCAGCCGACGCCGGTCGCGTCAGGACCGAGCTCCGTCTTCACCCCTTGCGGCAGTTGCGACTGCACGGTCGACAACTTCTCCAGCACGCGCGAGCGGGCCCAGTAGAGGTCCGTCCCTTCGTCGAAGATGACGTAGACGTACGAGTAGCCGAAGTCGGAGAAGCCGCGGATGCTCTTCACCTTCGGCGCGCCGAGGAGCGAGGTGACGATCGGATAGGTGACCTGGTCCTCGATGATGTCGGGACTGCGGTCCCACTTCGAATAGATGATGACCTGCGTGTCGGAGAGGTCGGGCAACGCGTCGAGCGCGATGCGGTTCATCGACCAGAGGCCGGCGAAGACCAGCGCGGCGGTGATGGTGAGGGTGAGGAAGCGGTTGGTGGCGCAGAGTCTTATGAGGCGGTCGATCATTGCGGCAACCCGGTGGTGAAACCAGAAATCAGAAACCAGAAACCAGAAGGGGGACGACGATGGAGGATCTCAAGGACCGGACGCGGAACTATTCGTTGCGGATCATCAGGCTGTACGACGCCTTGCCTGCGCGGGGCGCCGGGCGCGTGATTGGGGACCAGTTGCTGCGGAGCGGTACATCCGTCGGCGCTCATTTCAGGGAGGCCATTCGGGCCCGTTTGACGGCGGAATACGCGGCAAAGATGAACGCCGGTTTGATGGAGCTCGAAGAGACGCTCTACTGGATCGAGCTTCTCGAGCACTCGGCGATCGTTCCCCGGAAGAGACTCGTTGACCTCGAAACCGAAACCGGCGAGCTGACGGCGATTCTCGTCACGCTCATCAAGAATTCGAAGCGGCGATGACGTGCATTCAATGCGCGTGCGCATTGCCCGCCCCTTCTGGTTTCTGACTTCTGGTTTCTGGTTTCATCTCTGGTTTCATCTCCGCCAGCGCGGCTTTCAGCCGCGACTCCGAATCAATCAGAAAATTCGCCTGCGTCACCACTTTCTCTCCCGCCACCAGTCCGCTGCGCACTTCGTAGACCTGCTCCGTCTTGGTGCCGACCGAGACCTCGCGCGGCTCGAAGGTGCCGTCGGCTTTCACCACGAACACGACTGAGCGCGTGCCGGTCTGGAGGACGGCGGAGTCGGGAACGACGACCACCTGCCGCGCGGGCTGTTCGATCACGACGTCGCCGAACATGTCGGGCTTGAGCGCGCCGTCCGCGTTCTCGAACTCGCTGCGCACTTTCACCGTGCGGGTCATCGGATCGACGGTGGGGGCGATGAAGGTGACGCGTCCGATCCACGAGCGGCCGGGGAGATACGACAGTGTCGTCGTCGCCGGCGCGCCGATGCGGATGAACTGCAGCTCCGATTCGTAGACGTCGGCCTGGATCCAGACGTGATCGAGATTGGCGATCTCGAAGAGCGGCTCGCCGGCGGTGACGCGCGCCCCCTCCACGGCGATCTTGTTCAGGACGAAGCCGTTCGTCGGCGAATGGATCGTGACCGACTTGCGCGCCGTGCCGCTCCACTCCAGCTCGCGGACTTCGGCGTTGCTGATGTCCCACAGCAGCAGCCGCTGGCGCGCCGCTTCGAGCAGGGACGGCGACTGCTTCGCCGCGCGCAGCGCGAGGAGGTACTCCTGCTGCGTGGCCAGCAGATCGGGACTGTAGACGGTGAAGAGCGCCTGTCCCTTGCGGATCTGCTGGCCGGTGACGTTGACGTAGAGCTTCTCGATGTAGCCGTCGAATTTCGTGGTGATCCTGTAGAGGCGCGTCTCGTCGACGGCGACGCGGCCGATGGTGCGCACCGAACGCCCGAGCGAGCGCATTTCGGTCATGCCGGTCTGCACGCCGATCAACTGCTGGCGCTCGGGTGTGACCTTCAGATTCGCGTAGCCGTTGACGTGCGACGGCGAATGGCCGCTGCCGTCGTCGTACACCGGCACCAGCTCCATGCCGCAGTCGGGTGCCTTGCCCGGCTTGTCCGACTTGTAGGCCGGGTGCATCGGGTCGACCCAGTAGAGAACTTTCTTCTGCGCCACCGGCGCGGCCGACAGTTTCGTGCTCGGACGCGCGACCAGGACGGCGCCGAGCGTGACGGCCAGGAGAATCGTGAGAATCCAGGGAAGTTTCGTTTTCATGATTACCTCAGCTCGTCGATTGCCACGCGCCACTTCGCCGCTTCCGCCAGGCGCGCGAGGTAGCTCGCCCGATCGCCGTAGAGCGCGCTCACGGCGTCGAAGACGGTGATGAACGGCACCTTGCCCGCCCGATAACTCGCCAGCGCCGACTCGTACGACAGCTCGTCGAGCGGTATGACCTTGTCGCGATAGAGCGCCGCCACCTCGTTCGCGCTTTCGAGCTGCGCGATCCGTTCGCGCGTGCGCAGCTCCAGCTCGCGCGCGACGAGGTCGGTCTGCGCCGTCTGCTCCGCCACGCGCGCCTCCGCTTCGGCGAGCTGGTTCCGCTGGCGTTTGTTCTGCCACAGCGGCAGCGACACGCCGACGCCGACCTGCCACATCGTTCCGACGCCGCCGCTGACGACGAAGTCGGGGAGGAAGTTTTTCTTCGCCAGGTCGACGCGCAGCCTGCCGGTCTCGATGCCTTGTCGCGCCGCGGCTGATTCGGGACTGCGCGTCAGCGCGCCGGCGACGATGCTCTCGATCGGCGGAAGCGGCGCGATGGCTGGCAACTCCGCAGCGGTTTCGAGCGCCGCGTCGTGCGGGCGGCCGAGGAGGCGGTTCAGTTCCGCGAGACGGCCGGCGATGGCGGCACGTTGCTCCGACTTCAACTCATCGACACGCGCCAGCTCGACCTGCGCGCGGATCACGTCCTGCTGCACGGCGAGGCCGGCGGCGTATCGATCGCGCGTCGTCGCTTCGATCTGCGTTGCGGTCTCACGGCGCTCTTCGATGAGGCGGTCGAGCGCGCGGGCCAGCACGAGGTCGTACCACGCGGTCCGTACGCGCGCTTCGATGGTCATTGTCGCCCGATCCAGCGATCCGATCTCGAGCTCGCGCACTTCACTCGCCGTCGCCTTGCCGGCGAGAGCGAGTTTCCCCGGCCAGGGGAGCGGCTGGCTGAGCATCACGACCTGTTCGTCGTTCTGGAAGTTGAGCGACGCCATCGGATCGGGCAGCGTCCGCGCCGGCTCGACGCGCCGGCGCGCCGCTTCGAGCGTCGCGCGCGCGGCATCGAGCTCCGGTGTTTTCCGCAGCGCTTCGCTCACCAGCCCGTCCGCTGCCGGATCGTCGGGCGTTAAACGCAGCGGCTGCGCGAAGGCAGTCGCGGCGGCGAGCAACATGAAACTGAACCTGATGAACACTCGGATCCCCTCAATGCGTTCGGGTGGAACGTCAGCGCGCGAGGAGACGCGGGATCAGATGCGGAATTGAGCGTTCGCGAGGAAGGACGGGGGAGGGGAAAACTCGGCGCCGTTGCCGGCAGCTCGAATGTCGCTGGACGCGCACATCGCCGGCGTTGCCGGGATGAGTGTTGCGATCGCCGTCGTTGCCGGTTGCGGCGACGGTGCCGGGATCAGCGTGACGTTGTCATCACGGCTGACGTTCGGTTTCGACATCGTGCACGATCCGGCGCAGCACGGCATCGCGTGCATCGACTCCGTTTTACCGGCGTTTCCGACGCAGCACGCCGTCGCGGCAGGCAACGCCGTGACGAACAGAACGGCGATGGCGAGCATGAACGCCAGCCGTTTCGTCGCCGATGTAGTAGAACGATGCACGATGTCTCCAACTCGCAGTGGCAGTATCGATATTTCGAGATCGCGGCCGGTATGGGAGCGCGCACATGGGCGTGTGATGGTGGTCACGGGGCCTGAGTGTTCGGCTCCGCTCGCATCCGAGCCCCTGGATGAAACTCTTTGGAAGTCGCCGGAGGAGGGTCGTACTCATGACCACCCTCTCGGGGACGGTCCGGCTATGACAATCGTCGTTTCTACGATCAGTAGAACTTTATTGCGGTTCTCAAGCGCACTACACTGTGTCTGAAAGTAATTACGTGGACCTGGGAAAGATCACGACTCGCGAGGCTGCCATTGAGTTCCTCGAAGGGTATTCCTTCGACCGGAAGGCGGATCTCGATGCGAATCGAACGAGGACGCCGCTCGTGAAGAGCTATCTCCTCGAAGATCCGGCGTGCGCGAGTGAGCGCGACTTTCCAGGAATCTTTCGGCAAGCGGGTCACGAAATCTATCGTATTGACGACACTCTTTATAAGGTGCGCGACCGAGGAACGAAGCAGTATGTTGGATTCGTTGAGAGGTTGCTCCCGCGCCATCCTGTCATCTACTCCCATGCTGACGCGCGCTCCATGGACGCGTGGGTCAAGCGTCTGGTCAACTCATCACCACACCTCGATCATCTCTGGATTAGCGGTCACGCGTTCGAGCGTCTGTTGGATTGGAACTTTGAGCACAAGCCACTTCACCGCTATGGCCGTTTGGTTTTTCAACACAGCAGCGTTTTCGAAGCTGAGACTCCCACGGAACAAGCCAGCATCGAATCGGACGTCGAGGAACCTGAGGATTCCGACGACTACGTACCCGAACGCCGAACGACTCGATTCACGATGGTCGATCGCCTCAGTGTGCTACGAGAGAAACTCCCGACGATGCGCGATATCTACGCGCCTTTACACGTCATCGCCCAACTGCGCTTCCCGGCAGCGGGTAGTGGAGGTCATGACTTCTATTTCAACGGAAAGGCTACCAATCGCAGTGGAAGCTTTGGCGACCACCGTGCTCACGTGAAGTTTGTTCTGGAAACCTACCGCAACGCCGTGAACAAGACGGAAACGGAAGCATGGCGCACAGAGGAAACCGCATTCAACGTTACCGGAGCACCGGTTCGGCTCAGATTCCACGACGCGCTTGCTCAAGAGACGTTTGATACGTTCATCGACGCCACCTTCCGGCGAAAGGTGAATCGATTTGGTCTTTGGGGCGATCCTATTCGGCTCGGACCCGCCAAGGTCCACGTCTACGCACTCGATCGTCACATGTGGCAGCAACTCTTCCTGGAGATCACACGCGAACAAATTCTTGTGCTCATTCCTCGCGGAACCTGCGGTAATTCCATTCACCGGCTCGTGACCAATGTGCAGCAATACCTTGATCCGGCAGTCGAAGTGCGGATCGGAGATCAACCGTACCGCGAGTTCGTTAATGTTCCAACGGGAGCTACGCCATGACACCCGAAGAACTCGTTCGCGATCCTCTCTATCAGATAAACCTCATCCTCTGGATGACGACACCGTCCAGGGATGTGGGTATCGAGCCGGTTTTTCATCGCGCCGGCTTCGATGTGTTTCAGATCGAAGGCGAAGTACGTTTACCGCTGAGGCTGGCGGCCAACTTGAAAGAGAAGAAGATCGAAGCGAGCGTCGTCGTCGTCCCGGACGTACTCCTTCGCGGTAGGCAGAAGGAGTACCTCATCGTCGAATGCAAGGCGGCGTTGTTCGGTCCGGGCGACGGCGGAGCTCAGAGACAGGCACGCGCGCTCTTGCTGCAGACAGCTGGTGTTCTAACCGAAAGTCTCAGCCTCCAAGGCGGTGCGATCGCGTCGACTCACGTGCTTTATCTGACGGCTCACGATCCGAGACATGACCAGATGACGGCGCTGACGACACTCGATACTGAACTGCGCGCATGCGGCGCAGCGACGGCACCCGTAGGTCTATTAGCGTTGAAGATCGCGGATAAAACCGTCGTTATCGAGGCTACCGCTCTTCCACCCAGCCTGCAAACATACGCAAGGAATGGATTATTGGCCATTCAGACACTCCTGGCGAACGACACCGATCCACGTCCCCTCTACCGTATTGCCTGGATGCCCGGATCGGAGAAGCAGCAAGATAGCTATAACCAGGAACAGTTTGCTAAGCGAGTCCTTGCCTCAGCAGCAATGCAGGTCGCCAAGGCGCGTCTATACAAATCTAAAGCCTTGAAAATTCAGATCGAACCGATTCTGGATGAAGCGACCAGCGGCTTCTTCCGGAAGTGGAAGAAGCGGGAGGAGACGAAGATCGTGCGTGCCCGGGCCATGGAAATCCTGCGTATTCAGTTGGGAAAAGTGAGGCAAGCGCTGCCAAGCTCTGACGGCCAAGCGATTGAGATTTACATTCCCGACCGCGCAACACAGGAGGACATCGTTGAAAAACTCCGCGACTGGAGCACGAGCGACTATCCCGTCGACGTCCAGCAGCAACTCTTTCATGCTGCCAATTCAGGAGATACAAACTCCAGACAGCGATTCCTCCCAAAGCAGGCGAGAAATAATAAGTCTCCTGACTCCGACACAAAGTAGTCGACCTTTACGCGAGAGTCGTGAGTTTTTGGTCGTGAAGGTCGACATGTATCCGGCTGAATCTTCGTAGAATCTCCCGATGCTGCTCCGTCGCTCACTGTTCGTATCGGTCGCCCTTCTTTCCGCGCTCGCCGCGCCCGGCGCGTCGGACATCGGCGCGCCCGCCGCCATCGGTTCGGTCTCGCCGTTTCTCTTCGCCACGCGCGACGCGCTGTTGCTGTCGTGGCTCGAGCCGGTGGCCGGGACGCAGGAGACGGCGCTCCGCCTTGCGATTTATCGCGATGGGCGGTGGTCGGCGCCGCGGACGATCGCGAGGCGCGGCGATTTCATCGTCAACTGGGCTGACTTTCCGTCGATCGTTCAGGACGCGCAGGGGACGCTCTTCGCGCACTGGCTGCAGAAAACCGGCGAAGAGGACTACGACGTGCGGATCGCGATCTCGAAGGATGGCGGTGCGGGATGGAGTGTCCCGCTGCTGATGAATCGCGAAGGCAGGACAGGCGAGCACGGCTTCGTCACGCTCGCGCCGCTGGCGGGCGGCGGCGTCGGGGCGACCTGGCTCGGCGACATGGCGTTGCGATACGCGACGATCGATGCGGCGGGCTCGATCGGTTCCGAGGCCGTGCTCGACGACCGTACGTGCGAATGCTGCACGACCGGGATGAGCATGGCCGGCGGACGTCCGGTCATCGCGTATCGCGACCGCTCGCCCCAGGAGATTCGCGACATTGCCGTCGTCCGTTTGACGCCGAGCGGATGGTCGAAGCCGCGACTCGTGCACGCCGATGGCTGGAAGATCGCCGGCTGTCCGGTCAACGGTCCGCAGCTCGACGCGCGCGGGAAGCGCGTCGTGGCGGCGTGGTACAGCGCCGCGGGTGAACGTGCGCATGCGTACGTAGCCTTCTCCGACGACGCCGGCGCGACGTTCGGGACGCCGGTCGTCATCGACGACGGCGCGCCGGCCGGTCGCATGGATGTGGTGCTGGTCGACGACGAGAATGCGGTCGTCACGTGGTTGGAGCAGGCGGAGCTTCGCGCGCGCCGCGTGCCGCGCAACGGCAAGCCGGGGCCATCCGTCAGGCCGGCGGCTCACGCGACGGGGTTTGCGCGCGCGGCCGTGGTCGGGCAGGATGTCTATGTCGCGTGGACGGAACAGAGCGGAGCGGCGAAGCGGGTGCATGTCAGCCGTGTCCGCCTCTGACCGACGATCGAAGATGAGACGCACCGCCATCGCCGCAGCCTGGGTGTTCGGAGCGACCGTGCCGCTCCTCGCCGGAGTGGTGTTCGTCTTCGGCTGCTGCGTGCTGCCGTTCCACGCCTACATTCACAAGGCGATGCCGTTCTGCCATCTCGCCATCGGCATGATGAGCGGCGAACATGACCCTGCGCAGCCGATGCCGGCGCGCGAAAAGCAGGAGCCGGTGAAGCGGATGGCGACGGAGCTGCCGCGATCGTTCCACCTCGCCGCCGCGGCCTCGGTTCATTTCGACGCGACGCCCATCAACGCGAACGCGTATCGCAGCTTCATCTCCCTCGGCGCATTGCGTTGCGATCAGGACGTCGGCCTGAATCTGCTGACCGGCACACTCCTGATCTGATCCCGACTCCGCGCGCTTTCTGCAGCGTTCGTGAGACGGAGATTTGCACAGATGAAACTCGCGCTACTGGCCGCGATCCCCATCCTCCTCGGGTGCGGCGGCAGAGAAACGATGGCGTCGAAGAGCGCAGCCGCGTTCGATGAGGCGAAGAGGAAGGACGTGCCGGTCGCGGTTGCGCAACCACCGGTCGAACACGAGCAACACGCGTCGATGCCGCCGATGGATCACTCCGCGATGGCGGGGATGGACCACTCGAAGATGAGCCATGCGCAGATGGACCACTCATCAATGGATCACGCACAAATGGATCACGCACAAATGGATCACTCGAAGATGAACCACGCGCAGATGGACCACTCGTCGATGAGTCACGCGACGATGCCGGCGCCGCCTCCTCCGATCGTCATTCCCCCGCCGACAACGAACTCCGCGATCACGCGAACGCAGCCCGCCGCGACGCTGAAGCCGGACGAATTCGACGCGCCGCCGCACCACGAGGAGGGGCCATGAAGAAGTACCTGCTGTTCGTCCTCCTCGCATCGGCGTGCGCCACGGTCCCTCCTGATGCCGGCACGAGCGACATCCGTCAGGCCGTCGCCGATCGCACGAATCAGGCGATCGAGTGGCAGACGGAACCCGCGGCTGCCGACGATCCGCGCGTCCGCGAGCTGCTGGCGGGCGAACTGACGGCGGACAAAGCGGTCGCCGTGGCGATGCTCGACAATCCGCGCCTGCAAGCAATGCTCGCGGAGCTCGGCATCGCGCGCGCCGATCTGCTGCAGGCGAGCGTCGTCCGCAATCCGCTGTTCGAAGCGGAGGTCCGTTTCCCGCGCGATCCGTTCCGACCGTTCGAGCTGCGGCTGGCGGACACGCTCGTCGACCTGATCCAGCTTCCGCGCCGCCGCGCGATCGGCCGCGCCGTCTTCGACACCGCGAAGCTGCGCGTGACCTCGGAGGTGCTGCGCTTCGCCGCCGATGTTCGCGCACGGCACGCGGAGCTCGTCGCCGGATCGCAGCGTGTGGCGCAGGGACGCACGAACCTCGAAGCGGCGCGCGCCTCGGTCGAGCTCGCGCAGCGGCAGCACGACGCGCAGAACATCACCGACCTCGATCTCGAAAACGAACAGGCGCAGTACGAGCAGGCGAAGCTCGATCTCGCGCGCGAGGAACAGCGCCTCGTCATGAGTCGCGAAGCGTTCGTGCGGACGCTGGGGCTGCGCGACGCGTCGGTCGAATGGCGGCTGCCGGCCGATTTCCCGCCGCTGCCGCCGGCCGAGCAGGAGCAGCAGGAGCTCGAGCAGCTCGCGGCAACGCGGCGACTCGACATCGAGATCGCCCGCCGCGACGTCGACATCGCGCGGCGACAGATTCCGGTCGCGCGTCTCGCGGCGCTCGGCGACATCACCGCCGACGTCCACTTCCAGCGCGACGCGATCGGCGCGCAGACGGCCGGGCCGGGCATCGAAGTTCCGGTTCCGATCTTCAACAACGGCGTCGCCGCGCGGTCGCGTGCCGAGGGCGAGTACCTGCGCGCGCGGCACACGCTGAACGCGCTGCTCGCCGAATCGTCATCGCAAATCCGCGGCGCGCGGGCGGCGGTGACCGAAGCGCGGGCCCGCGTCGAGTACTACCGCGATGTGATCGTGCCGCGGCGCGCGCGCATCGTCGAGCTGACGAAACTCGAGCACAACGCCATGCTCGCCGGCGTTTTCCAGCTCCTGCAGGCGAAGCAGCACGAAACGCAGGCGCGGCAGGACTTCATCGACGCGCAGCTCGACTACTGGAACGCGCGCAACGAGCTCGATCGCGTGCTGAACGGCGTCGCGAATTCCGAAGGAGGCCACTAGATGTTTTCCAGGCGGAGATTTCTCTTCTCTTCCGCAGTCGCGGCTGCGTGTAGCACAGACACTCTTGTCTGTGCCTCGGGGGTCGCGGCACAGACAGGAGTGTCTGTGCTACACAAAAGAAACGCCGTCATCACGCCGAACGGCGCGTCGCTGCCGCATCGGATGGAGAACGGCGTGAAGGTCTTTCACCTCACCGCCGAGCCGGTGAAACGGGAGTTCGTGGACGGCTTCAACGTCAACTGCTGGGGGTACAACGGCATGACGCCCGGGCCGACGATCGAGGCGTTCGAAGGCGACCGCGTGCGCCTCTACGTCACGAACAAGCTGCCCGAGGGGACGTCGATCCACTGGCATGGCTTCATCCTGCCGAACGGCATGGATGGGGTGACCGGCCTCACGCAGCCGAAGATCGCGCCGGGCGAGACGTTCGCGTACGAATTCACGCTGAAGCAGACCGGCACGCTGATTTACCACCCGCATTTCGACGAGATGACGCAGATCGCGCTCGGCATGCACGGCTTCTTCATCATTCATCCCCGTGACGCGAACGTGCGCCGCGTCGACCGCGACTTCGCCATCTTCCTCAACGAGTGGTCGATCAAGCCCGGAACGGCGACTCCCGATCCGACGGTGATGCTCGACTTCAACGTCTTCACCTTCAACAGCCGCGTCTTCCCCGGCACCGACCCGCTGCTGGTGCGCCTCGGCGACCGCGTGCGCATCCGCGTCGCCAACCTGACGATGGATTCGCATCCGATGCACATCCACGGGCACCGCTTCTTCGTCACCGGCACCGACGCCGGCCCGATCCAGCGGTCGGCCTGGATGCCGGAGAACACGGCGAACGTGCCGGTCGGCGCGACGCGCGACATCGAGTTCGTCGCCGACAACCCCGGCGACTGGGCGTTCCACTGCCACAAGTCGCATCACACGATGAACCAGATGGGTCACGGCCTGCCGAACCTCCTCGGCGTCGACGCGGCGAAAACCGGGGAGCGCCTCAGCTCGCTCACGCCGGGCACGATGGTCATGGGAACGAACGGCATGGGCGAGGCCTCGGAGATGCGGTCGATGATGGACCAGCCGCGCAACAGCATCGCCATGCGCGGCGGCGACGGCCCGTACGGCGCGATCGACATGGGCGGGATGTTCACCGTGGTGAAGATCCGCGAGAACATCGATTACGACCGCGATCCCGGCTGGTACAAGCAGCCGCGCGGAACGTCGGCGTACCGCGTCGAGGGTCCGATCGAATGAAGCGCCGCGCCGCGATCGTGGCGGTCATCGTGATCCTCGGCGGAGTCATCGCGCTCGTGTCGCTGATGCGCTACGGCTTCAGCACGCACGACGAGCCGACGGCGATGGAACGGGTCGTGGCGCGCACCATGCGGCATCTGGCGACGCCGTCCGATCTGCGCGATCGGAAGAACCCGGTCGCGCTGACGCCGGAGGTGCTCGCCGAAGGGCGCGCGCACTTCGCCGATCACTGCGCGGCCTGCCATGGCAATGACGGGAAGGGGACGGGCGGGATGGGGAAGCAGATGTACCCGCGGACGCCCGACATGACGCTGCCCGCCACGCAGCGGCTCTCCGACGGCGAGCTCTTCTCGATCATTGAAAACGGTGTGCGATTGACCGGGATGCCGGGATTCGGCAGCGGCACGGCGGAATCGGCCGCCGCGAGCTGGACGCTCGTGCATTTCATCCGGCATCTGCCGAAACTGACGCCGCAGGAGCGCGCGGAGATGGAGAAGCTGAACCCGAAGTCGGCGGAGGAGTGGCGGCAGATGCAGGAGGAGGAATCGTTTCTCGCCGGCGAGGGGCGGCGCTGACGCACAGCGATACAATCCGTTCATCTTGCGCCGGTGCCCATCGATCGCCCTGATCGTGATCCTCCTGCTCGGTTCGACGGCGTGGCCCGATCTCTGCGCGTCGCGTTCGGAGGTGCCCGAGTGCTGCCGCGGCAAAGCGTGTCCGATGCGGATGCACAACGCGGAGGCGACCTGCGCCATCGGCGGATGCGATGACCGGGAGCCGGCGACGATTGATGCCGCGCACGTCGAGCGCGCGATCGCGATCGCCCTTCCCACGCTGACGCTGCCCGGTTCCGCTGCGGTGCGGTTCGCGATGCTCGACACGCGCCCGCTCGCCGGCATCGGACGCACACCCGACCGGCCGCCGCGGCTCGTTTCTCCCTCTCGCTAGTTTTCGTCGTCAGAGATAAGGAGAACCTCCGTGCGTCTTCGCGCCGTCACGGCTGTTGCCGTGCTTCTGCTGTTTCGCATATCCGCCTTCGCGAGCTGCGGCTCCGCGTCGTGTCCGCTCGACCTCAACACGCTGAACCAGCCGCGCGTCGGGCGCTTTGCGCTCGACCTCTCGTTCCAGTACATCGACCAGGACCGGCTGCGCGGTCACAGCGACATCGTTCCGGATCACGCCGAACTGCGCACCATCAATCGCAGCGCGGCGCTCCTCCTCGTCTACGCGCCGGCCGAATGGCTGCAGCTCAGCGTCTCGACGCCGTACATCGCGCGAACGCACGAGCACCTGCACGGCGAGGAGCTGGAGCACTGGCAGCTCGACGGCATCGGCGACCTGCTGCTGCAGGCGCGCGGCCGTGTCACGCAACACGTCTGGCTGATCGGCGGCGTGAAGCTTCCCACCGGAGCGGATGACAAAACGAACGGCGAAGGCGAGCGCGCCGAGGTGCCGCTGCAACCGGGAAGCGGATCGACGGATGTCATCGTCGGCGCGTCGTTCGAAAGCGGCATCGCCCGCGAGACGCATGTGCAGGGCTCGATGGGCAACACGGCGCTCATCCCGTATTTCGCCAGCGTCACGTATCGCCGGAACGGCCGCGGCGCGCTCGATCACCGCGTCGGAAGCGAGTGGCAGCTCAACGGCGGGACGGCGTATCCGCTGACCCCGAGGCTCGAGACGCTGCTGCAGGCGAACGTGCGGAGGCGCTCGCGCGACGCGTCGCCTGACGATCCGCAGGACGCCTTCTTCACCGGCGGCACGTATGCGTTCCTCTCGCCCGGTCTTCGTTTCAGCAGCGGCCGCAACGCGCTCTACGCGCTCGTGCAGCTGCCGGTCTATCAGCACGTCAACGGCATCCAGCTGACAGCCAGGCGCAACTGGATCGGAGGCGTGCAGATCAGATTCTGACCGCTATACTCTTGGATGAACCGGCCATGAAGCGCGCCCTGATCATCGTTGCCTGCCTCGCCCTCGCGTACGGCTTCGCCGGATGCGCGTTCCACGAGCTCGCTCCGATCACCGCCGGCGGCGAGGCGCTCTCCAGCCACGCGCCCGCTCCGCTTGCGCATCATCAGGCGCACCAGGCGCTGCGGGTGACGGCGGCGCACCGGTACATCGGCTCACCGATCGTGTGCTGGATCGCGCAGGTCGACGTGCGCGGCGGCTGCGATCGGCGCCATGCCGACCTCGACTCGGTTCACATCTGCTGCGATACCGCGCAGCGTCTGCAGCTCCTCGACGTCCTTCGCGTTTGATCCCTCCTCGCCCTCCTTTTCCCGTCCGCGTTTTCCGGAGGAAGGATCGTCATGAGCGAAGGGATGCAGTTCCAGAGCGAAGAGCAGCAATCGAACACTCTTCTCGAGCGGCTGGCGCAGAACGTCCAGAGTCTGCGCGAGCATTACGGCTGGTCGCTGGCCACGATGGCCGAGCGGGCCGGCGTCACCGTCAGCGTGGTGAAGCATCTGGTCCGCGGTCCGTCGAATCCCGGCATCTCCGTGGTGCTGCGGCTGGCGAATGCCGCCGGCCTGGCGGTCACTGATCTGGTCGAGCACGAGCTCGATCGCGCCGCGCTTCAACCCGAGGAAGAGCTCGTGCCGCGGTATCGCGACCCGGAGGCGATGGCCGCGGCGATCGGGCCGCGCACGCGTGCCTATCGCATGCGCGAGAACTGGAGCCGGCGGAAATTCATCGAGCACGCGAAGATCAGCAAGGGGATGCTCCACTACATCGAGACGAACGCCGTGGAGCCGAGCGTCGGGATGGTCGAGCGGCTGGCGAACGCGTTCAGCATGTCGTTCGCCGAGTTCGTCGAAGTCGCGGAGTCGCCGGTGATCGCCATCGCCCGCTCGTCGGACCAGGGACAGCAGCTCCTGCATCACTTCGACGCCACCGACCGCATGGAGCTCGACGACTGCCGCCTCACCGGCCGGCAGCGCGTCTCCACGCCGACCGCCCCGCCCGGATCGACGGCCATGCTCTGCGTGGTGGAGGGAACGATCCGCGTCAGCTTCGAGACCGAGCATCACCTGCTGCAGAACGGCGACGCCGTGCTGCTGATGACCGACCGCCCCTACACCGTGAGCAGCATGACCGCCGCGCCGGCGCGTTTCGTCCGCTTCACCCGACTCAAGGCGACAACCGCGAGTGCTGATGCTCAGTGCTGAGTGCTTAGTGCTGAGTGCTGAGCACTCAAGCACTCAGCACTCAAGCACTAACGAGGAGTGGTATCAGGTGAGAGTGGTGAGGCGGCTGGCTGGAAGCTTTGAGGGGAAGGCACAGTGCGGCGTATGGGTGCCGGATACCACGGCGAACGCGCACGGGGGGATTGAGAGGGAAAAGGAGCCGGAGAGTGTCGTTAGAGTGATCGCAGGCGAGGCGGCGGGCTGCGGGGCGAGCACGGCGATCGCCGTCGCAGCGAGGAAGGGTCGTGAGACCGGGCGCCGCGCATGCTTTCGTGTTGTCCAGTAAGTAGTCACTCTGACCGACTCCGTTGCGCAATGTATTGCTTCATTGCGAGCCCAACGGTAGTTCGGCACACGCCGCCGGGTGATGAACGTCACATCGGCATGTGACCCCCGCCCGTGCGCGCTTGAGAGCTGTGCCGCTACATTGTGTGACGTGAGCAGGAGGCTTTATGCCGTCACCCTATAACCTCGAAGTCGAATACAACTGCAATGAGTGCAGCGTTCGCGCGGAGCGACTGTTCTGCAACATGAATGAACCGGTCGTGCGCGCCCTCGACGGCGTGAAGTTCACGAGTCTTTATCCGAAAGGCTCGCTGCTCTTCGTCGAGGGGGAAGACCCCCGAGGCGTCTTCATTCTGTGCAGCGGACGGGCGAAGCTGACCACCTCCTCGACGGAAGGCAAGACGCTGATCGTCAAGATCGCGGAGCCGGGCGAAGTCCTCGGCGCCAGCGCCACGATCCTCGGGCGGCCATACGAAGTCTCGGCCGAGACCATCGAGCCGTCGCAATTGAATTTCATCAAGCGCGACGATTTCCTGAAATTCCTCAACACTCATCTCGAAGCATGCATGCACACCGCGCAGCAGCTCAGTGAGAAGTATCACTCCGCGCAGCGCGAGATCCGTTCCCTCGGTCTGTCGCAGACCACCGCCGAGAAGCTGGCCCGCCTCCTTCTCGACTGGTGCGTCAATGACGGCGAGGCGACGCCCAAAGGCATGCGCCTCAAGGTGCTGCTGACGCATGAGGAGATCGCGCAGATGATCGGTACGACGCGCGAGACCGTCACCCGGCTGTTGAGCGATTTCAAGCGCAGGAAGATCATCGACGTAAAGGGCTCCACATTGCTGGTTACGAATCGCGACGACCTCGAAGCCATGGTCAGCGTGTGAGATACGCGACCACGTCGTGTATTTGCCGTCACAGTGCGTCACAAAGGAATGTTCGTACTGTAATGGCGAAGCAGGAAAGACATGAGGTGGCGACGTGACCGTCGAAACGCAAACCGAAACCGGCAGCCCGGTAATCAGTGAATCGGTAATCCGAGCACTTTCACGCTTCGAGAAGGCGGAGGGGTGGCCGACCGGCAGCATCCTCTTCCGCGAAGGCGAGCAGCCGCGCGGCGTCTACATCATTCATTCCGGCGAGATCGATCAGCTCTTCTCATCCCGCACCGGCCAGGCCAAGCCGCTTCTCGTCGCCGGCCCCGGCCAGATCCTCGGCCTCAGCTGCGTCGTATCGGGCAAGGCCCATAATTGCTCCGCCACCGCCCGCACCCCCTCCGTCACCGGCTTCATCGACCGAGACCGCTTCACGTCCCTCCTCGAAGAACAGCCCGCACTGTGGTGGAGCATCCTGCAGATGCTGAGCACGGACATCAATTCGTGCTACGACTGCATGAGGACGCTCACGCATATGGGGAGATAGCTGTTGAGCTGTTGAGCTGTTTAGCGATTTAGCTCAACCGCTTAATCGCTTAACCGCTCAATCGCTTAATCGCTCAATCGCCCTCGTGACGCCCATCACACCCTCCCGTAATCCCCGTCCTAACCCGAAGTTCGTCACATCGCTATGTTCACATCCGGAGGCCGAACATGTCCGTGACTTATGCGATGCTCGATGGCAACGAGGCGGTTGCACGCGTCGCTTACAAGCTCAGCGAAGTCGTCGCCATCTATCCGATCACCCCGAGCTCGAATATGGGCGAGTGGTCCGACGCCTGGGCCGCTGAGCACAAGCCGAATCTCTGGGGCACGATCCCCTCGGTCATCGAGATGCAGAGCGAGGCCGGCGCCGCGGGCGCCGTGCACGGCGCGTTGCAGACCGGAACGCTGGCCACGACCTTCACCTCCTCGCAGGGACTGCTGCTCATGGTCCCGAACATGTGCAAGATCGCCGGCGAGCTGACGCCCGCCGTCTTCCACGTCGCCGCGCGCAGCATCGCCACGCACGCCCTTTCCATCTTCGGCGACCACAGCGACGTGATGTCCGTCCGCTCCACGGGCTGGGCCATGCTCTCCTCGGCCAGCGTGCAGGAAGCGCACGACTTCGCCCTCATCGCGCAGGCGGCGACGCTCGAGTCGCGCATCCCGTTCATCCACTTCTTCGACGGCTTCCGCACGTCGCACGAAGTGGCGAAGATCGCCCTGCTGACCGACGACGACCTGCGCCGGATGATCGACCTCGAGCTGATCTTCGACCATCGCGCGCGCTCGCTCTCGCCCGATCACCCCGTCCTCCGCGGCACGGCGCAGAACCCCGACGTCTTCTTCCAGGCCCGGGAGCGCTCCAATACGTTCTACCGCGATTGCGCCGACATCGTCGCCGCCGCCTTCGAGCGCTTCGGCCGCATCACCGGCCGCAAGTACCTCCCGTACGAGTACCACGGCGCGCCCGACGCGGAGCGCGTGATCGTGATGATGGGCTCCGGCTGCGAAGCGGCGCACGAAACGGTCGACGCCCTGACCGCGCGCGGCGAGAAGGTCGGCGTGCTGAAGGTGCGGATGTACCGCCCCTTCGACGGCAAGCGCTTCATCTCCGCCATCCCGCTCAGCACCCGAGCGCTGGCAGTGCTCGACCGCACCAAGGAGCCGGGTGCGCAGGGCGAGCCGCTCTACCTCGACGTCGTCAACGCGCTGTACGAGTCGAAGTGCTACATGAACGTCATCGGCGGCCGCTACGGCCTCTCGTCGAAGGAATTCACGCCGGCGATGGTGAAGGCGGTCTACGACAACCTCGCCCTTCCGCAGCCGAAGAATCACTTCACGATCGGCATCGTCGACGACGTCACGCACACCTCGCTCGACTTCGATCCGACGTTCTCCGTCGAGTCCCCCGCGGTCGTGCGCGCGATGTTCTACGGCCTCGGCTCCGACGGCACCGTCGGCGCCAACAAGAATTCCTGCAAGATCCTCGGCGATGCCGGTCATTACGCGCAGGGCTACTTCGTCTATGACTCGAAGAAGGCCGGCGCGACGACCGTGTCGCATCTGCGTTTCGGCGATCAGCCGATCCGCTCGACGTATCTCATTTCCGAGGCGCAGTTCATCGCCTGTCATCAGCGGTCGCTGATCGATCGGTACGACATCGTCAAGGAGCTGGCGAAGGGCGGCACGTTCCTCTTCAACGGCGACGAGACGATGATCCCGCCGCGCGTGATGCGGCAGCTGATCGAGAAAAAAGCAAAGCTGTTCGTCATCGACGCGAACAAGGTCGCGCGCGAGACCGGCATGGGCTCGCGCATCAACACCATCATGCAGGTCGCCTTCTTCGCGCTGGCCGACGTGATGCCCGTGGAGGAAGCGCTCGCCGCGATCCGCAAAACCATCCGCAAGACATACGCGTCGAAGGGCGATGCGATCGTGGGCAAGAACCTGACCGCGGTCGATGCAGTGCTCGCGGCGTTGCGCGAAATCCCGTTGCCAGTTGCCGGTGAGCCGGTTACCGCCGAGGCAACCGTCAACCGTCAACCGGCAACCGATAACTGGCAACTGGCAACTCTTCTTCAGGGCCGCGGCGACGACCTCCCCGTCTCCGCCCTCCCGTGCGACGGCACGTTCCCCACCGCCACCGCGAAATTCGAGAAGCGCAACCTGGCGCAGGAGATCCCGGTTTGGGATCCGCAGTCGTGCATTCAATGCGGCAAGTGCGCGCTCGTCTGTCCGC
>Ga0068858_100000178_pt1 | contig 67760 bp, 62 predicted proteins | sample KBSSwiS12_FD_66589 | JGI IMG/M metagenome (GOLD analysis project Ga0068858, IMG submission 66589) | Switchgrass rhizosphere microbial communities from Kellogg Biological Station, Michigan, USA - KBS Switchgrass S1-2 | ecosystem: Host-associated > Plants > Roots > Rhizosphere > Soil ...
TCGGTCGGCGATGCCTGCTCGTAGGCGCGGCAGTCGGGCAGCTCGGCGCCGAAGCCGCCGCGGAGGCTGTCGTTCGGGCAGGGTGCGAACGACGGTGGCGCCGGGTAGGTGGCGAAGCTCGCGTCGGCGCCGTTGACGCTCGCCGCCCCGTTGGTGGCGACGAAGCGGAAGTGGTAGGCGGTCCCCGCTTTGAGCCCGGCGACGTGGACGCCGACCGTGTGCGGGCTTTCGTCGCCTTCGAAGCCGACCGTGGCGCTTGCGCTGCTGAGGCCGTAGGCGGCGGTGGTGCCGAATTCGACCTTGTAGGTGGTCGGGCCGCCTTTCGGGTTGATCACGGCGCTGAGGTCGGCGTTGTCGGTGCCGACCGCTTCGACCGAGACCGATTCGATCAGCGGTGCGACCGCGGTGCGGAGGATGCGCACCGCGCCGAAGCTGGTGCCGAAGCTGCTCGTGCCGTTGAGGCGGAAGCGGTATTCGACCCCGGGGGTCAAGCCGGTGGCTTCGCCCGTGACGGCATTGACGGTGCTGCCGGTGAACGGCCCGGCGGGAGAGCAGGGAGCCGTGGATGCGCCGGAGAAGCCTTCGCCCAGGAATTTGGCCTTGGTCGTGTACTGGAATTCGCAGGTCGTCGAGGGACCCCCGGCGGCGCTGACGGTGCCGTGCAGAAGGGCGGTTTCCCCGCTCACCGCGCTCGCGTCTTCGGTTACCACGCTGGGCAGCGGGACCGAGGGGCCGTAGACCTCGATGTTGGCGTACCCGGCCCTGGCGACGTAGACGTTGCCGGAAGTTTCGCTCACGGCTATGCCGAGGACTTCACCGCTGGCGGTGAAGCTCGAAGCGAGCGTCGCTCCGCCCGCCCCCGAGGCGTCGTATTCGTTCACGTTCGCGCCGTTGGCGACGTAGACGTTGCCCGTGGCGGGGTCGAGGGTCGAAGTGGTGGTGCCGCCTTCGGCGAGGACGTAGTCCTGTGCACCACTGGTGGCATCGAGCTTGGTGGTGCGCCCGCCGCTGCCGCTGCCGAAGGCTTCGAAGATCTGGTTGACGAATATCGAGCCTTCCGAGGCCCCCGCGCCGGCGGCGAGCGTGCAGGGTTCGGTGGCGCTGAAGTTGGCCGGGTTGGCCCAGGTCGAGGGCGCACCTGCCGAGGGGGTGAACTTGTGGACATTGCCGCTGCCGTAGTCGCCGACGTAGAGGTTGCCGGCGCCGTCGACCGAGACGCCGCAGGCTTTGCCGAAGGGGATGCCCCCGGCTTCGCTGAGCTGGCCGACGTAGTGGCCGTCGGCGGCAAAGACATCGATCAGGCTGACGGTCGGCTGGGTGACGTAGATGTAGCCGTCGGCGGGGCCGCCGGTGTTGTCGACGGCGACCTGCACTTCCACTTCCCTGGCGCCGAAGAAGCCAATCGGGAAGGTGAGCGAACCCTGCGGGGTTTCGACGCCGCTGATCACGTTCGTGCCGAGCGCAGAGAAGGGGGCCGGTTCGCCGTTTGGCTTGAAGCGGGAAAGGCCACCGGGGCCACCGGCCTGGAAGGGCTGGACCGAGCAGCCGCCGGCGCTGGTTTCTTTGGCGCAGCTCATCAATGGCTGGTGGGCGCCCGCGAAGGCTTCCTTGAATTCGACCGTGATGCCGGTCGTCACGTTTCCGGCCATGCCGAAGTTGGCGGTGCCGCCGCATACGGCCCCGAGGGCGTTTTGGATGTTGGCCCTGATCGTGCCAGCGGCGCTCGCGTAGGTGATCGGACCGGTCGAGGAGGCGCTGCATGCGGGGGTGGGCAGGCCTTCGAGCTTGAAGGTGTTGCCGTTGACCCAGACACCCGAAAAGAGGACTTTCTGTTTCTCGTTGCCGCCCGCAGCGATGACGAGCAGGTCGCCGGTCGACTGGTCGACGGCGAGACCCTCGGCGATGCCGAAGGTCGGCTGGGCGGCGCTGCCGAAGGATTCGAGGTGGAGGTGGGTCTGGGCGGCGAGCGAAGGAGCGGGGGCGAGGAGGAGCGCGAAGGCGATGAAGGCGGTGCCAACGAGAGAGAGGCGCGTGCGAGAACCTGCGGGCGCACCACTCCCTTTGGCGTCGGGCGAGTTGCCACGGGTGGCGTCGGCTCCACGGAGGATGCGGCCGAGGCCGGCGGCCTGGCGCTGAGTCGATCCCGCGGTCGATGCCTTCGCGTGGCTTCTCACGTAGCTCTCTCCTTGTCCCTGAGCCCTCTGCCGCTTCCCTTTGCGGCTCCCTTGGGCTCTTTTTTCCCTGTCCTGTGGTCGCCGGGCAAACGACTTAGTTCCTTGAACTAACAGTCGCGTTCCCAAACAACGTCGCCAAGATAAACATACGAGTATGGAATTGTCAAGGAACGAGAGTGGTATGGCCCGCCCGAGCGCTGGTTTCGGAGGGCTAGGATCGGCCGATGGGAGAGGGGATCTCGATCGTCTTGGCCGATGACCACACGGTTGTGCGGCGGGCATTGCGGGTGCTGTTGGAGGTGGAATCGGACTTCGCGGTCGTGGCCGAGGCGGAGGACGCCGAGGGGGCGATCCGCTACCTGCGCGGCCACAAGCCCGACGTGCTGATTCTCGACCTGAACATGCCCGGCCGGCCCAGCCTGGAGGCGATCGCAGACATGCAGGAGGCCTCGCCGCAGACCAAGATCGTCGTCCTGACGATGCAGCAGGAGCCCGCCTTCGCGCGCCGGGCGCTGCAGCAGGGAGTGCTCGGCTACGTGCTCAAGGAGGCGGCCGACGACGAACTCGTCCAGGCGGTGCGCAGCGCAGCCGCCGGCGAGACCTACCTGCAACCGGCCTTGGGGGCGAAGCTGGCCGCCGAACCGGAAAGCGCCGCCGGCGACCTCAGCGAGCGCGAGACCGACGTCCTCCGCCTGATCGCCCTCGGCCACACCAACGCCGAGATCGCCGAGAAGCTCTTCATCAGCGTGCGCACCGTGGAGACCCACCGCGCCCACATCCAGCAGAAGCTCGGCGTCAGCAGTCGCGCCGAGCTAGTCCAGAGCGCGCTCTCCCGAGGCCTCGTCGAGACCTGAGGGGGCAAGCGGCAGCGAAGCCATCACCCTCGCGCCGGCACCGGGCCCGGACTCGATCCGCAACGCCCCGCCCGCCAGCTCGACTCGCTCGCGCATCCCGGTCAGGCCAAAGCCGCTGTACTCGCGCGTCGGGTCGAAGCCCCGTCCGTCGTCGGCGACGAGCACCTCGAGCCTGCCCTCCTCACCCCGAATACGCAGCTCGGCGTTGGATGCGCCGGCGTGCTTGGCGATATTGGTCAGCGCCTCCTGCACCAGCCGGTAGACGACCGTTTCCAGCTCGGGGTCGAGGTGCTCCGCGTCGATCCGCAGGTCGGTCGCCAGCTCGACCCCGGCACTGTGGCGCACCCGCTCGACCAGATCCTCCAGGGCGGCGACGAGACCGAGCTGATCGAGCGTCGCGGGCCGCAGCTCGGTGATCAAGCTGCGCAGATCGTCGATGTCGCGCACGACGTCGCGCAGGCCATCTTCCACTGCGCTTGCCAACCGCTTCGGATCGCCGCTCTTCAGCGCCGAGGAGAGGAGCAAGCGGCGAGATCCCATCCCCTGCAGGACCGAGTCGTGCAGCTCGCGCGCCCAGCGTGCGCGCTCCCGCTCGGCCGCCATCAGGTTCTGGCGCAGGCGCTCCTCGGTGACCGACTGGACCGTCGCGACGGCGGCCGCCGCGCTGGTCGCGGCGGCGGCCAGCAGGCGCTCGTCTTCGGGGTAGAAGCGGGGACCCTCCTCGAGCCGATCCAGGGCGACGATCGCGCCCAGTGTGCTGCCGCGGAAGTCGAGGGGGGCGAGCAGCGCCGCGCTCGCGTCGATTGCGATGTCCCGTACCGCCGCCAGCGCCTCAGCCGCGTTCCTGGGCTCGGCCGACACCTGGCGACCGACGGGGGCGGGACCGCACTCGCCGGCGGCAGCGACCACCTCGCTGCTGTTGTCGTCGTGCAGCAAGACGAGCAGCGAGCGAGCCCCGACCAGCGTGCGTGCCCGCTTTGCGATCGTCTCCAAGACGCGCGCGCGGTCGGTCTCGCCGCCGACGGCGCGGGCGATCTCGGTCGTCGCCTCGAGCCCGTGCACGGCACGCTCCAGAGCGCCTCGCTCCTCCTCGGACTGGCCGTAGAGGCGGATGTTGAAGATCGCCACCGCCGCCCATTCGGCGAGGATCGTCGCCGCCTCCTCGTCGGCGGCATCGAAATCTCCACCGCCCTCCTTCTCGCTCAAGTAGAGCTTGCCGTAGGCCTCTTTGCGTACGACGATCGGGACGCCGAGGGAGTCTTGCGTCGGCGAACTGCCGTAGGTGAAGCGCTCGCGTCCGTCCCCGTCGAGGATCCCCAGGGCGGCGTAGCGCGCCCCGGTCAGCTCCCTCCCCACCGCGACCACCTCGCTCAGCACCGCCTCGAGGTCGAGCTGGGCGACCAAGCCCCTGCCGACATCGATCAGCCGGCGAAGACGATGCTCGTCCAGAACATCGCGGTCCACTCTTAAGAAATTACCGCAAATGCCGAGAAACGACCTGTGAGCTTCGCGGCCGTGATTAATAGATCAGCGCAGTGTTCTAAGGTCTACGCGATCTTTGCCAGGGGAACAGCAACCCTTGCGCTGGCTGCCGCGCTGGTGCTGACTCTCGGCTGCGCGTCCGCGTCGCCGCAGGGTGAGGTCGTCGTGCACGGAGCCGACTCCGGCTCCCACCTGAAGCTGAGCATGAGCGGCAACAACCTGGTCGTCCACGGGTGGATGGGCCCCAAGGCCGGGGCCGGGTGTCGCCTCACGCACCATCGCAACCTCGCCACCTGCCGGCTCGCCGGGGCCGGTGGGGTCGAACTCGACATGGGCCCGTCCGGCGACTTCGTCGAAGTGCAGGACAAGCTGCCGGTCCCCCTGACCGTCCACCTCGGCGACGGTTCCGACAAATTCATCGGCAACGGCGAGGCCGACACCTGCTACTCGGAAGGGGCGCGGCGAAACCGCTGCATCGGCGGTGCCGGCGACGACATCTGCATCACCGGCGACCAGAACAGCGACTGCGTCGGCGACGCCGGCGACGACTACTGCCAGACTGGCGCCGGCAGCGACGGCTGCTGGGGCGGCCCCGGAGACGACATCTGCAAGATGGGTCCGGGCCAGGACGGCTGCCACGGCGAAGGCGGCCGCGATGAGCTCTACGGCGGCCCCAGCGCCGATCAGCTATATGGCGGCGACGGCTATGACGCCTGCGACGGCCTGCCCGGCTGGGGGCGCTCGCACGAATGCGAGACCGGCCCCCAACGCTGATCGTCCCCGCCGTCAGGCGGATTCCCCCCCGTGTCGATTCCGCCGCTCGCCGTTCGTCGTATGGGTAGAGGCAGAGACCCAAGACAAAGGAGACGACGATGCGATTCATGATGCTGATGTACCCGGGGATCGATACCGACGCGGAGAGCTGGGAGCCCAGCGCCGAGGACGTAGGGGAGATGAGCAGGTTCAACGAGGAGCTGAACAAGGCCGGCGTGCTGCTCTCGCTCGATGGCCTGCGGCCGCCGGGTGACGGCGCCCGGATCCGCTTCAGCGGCGGCACCCCGAGCGTCACCGACGGTCCCTTCGCCGAGGCCAAGGAGGTCGTCGGCGGCTACTGGTTGATCCAGGCGACCTCGAAGGAGGAGGCGGTCGAGTGGGCCTCGCGCTGCCCCGCCAACGACGGCGATTTCATCGAGGTGCGCCGTGTCTATGAGATGGAGGATTTCCCCGAGGACGTGCAGGCCGCCGGGCAACTCTCGGAGAGGCCGCCCGAGCAGACGTGAGCCACGACCCCGAGACGGGTTCCGACGCCGGCCGAGCGATCGAGGCCGTCTGGCGGATCGAGTCGCCGCGGCTGATCGCCGGCCTGGCGAGGATGTGCGGGGACGTCGGCCTCGCCGAGGACCTCGCGCAGGACGCGCTGGTGGCGGCGCTGGAGCGGTGGCCCGAGTCGGGCGTTCCGGAGAACCCGGGCGCCTGGCTCACGGCCACGGCGAAGAACCGCGCGATCGACTTGGCGCGACGCGGCAAGCGCTTCGAGGATCGCCGCGAGCAACTGGCACGCGAGGCGGGGATGCGGATGGCGATGGACGCCGCCGAGCACGAGGCTGCTCTGGGCGGCCTGAGCGACGACCTGCTCGGCCTGATCTTCACCTGCTGCCACCCGTTGCTCTCGACCGAGGCGCGGGTGGCGCTGACGCTTCGCCTGCTGGGCGGCCTGGGGACGGAGGAGATCGCGCGGGCATTCCTCGTCTCGGAGTCGACGGTTGCGCAGCGGATCGTGCGAGCCAAGCGCACGCTGAAGGAGGCACACGCGCCGTTCGAGGTCCCCCAGGGCGCGGAGCTCGACGAGCGGCTGCCTTCGGTGCTGGAGGTGATCTACCTCGTCTTCAACGAGGGCTACGCGGCAACCGCGGGCGAGAGCTGGATGCGGCTCGACCTCTGCGAAGAGGCGCAGCGCCTCGGCCGGGTTCTCGCCGGCCTCGCGCCGAAGCAGCCCGAGGTGCACGGCCTGGTGGCGCTGATGGAGATCCAGGCGTCGCGGGCGAGGGCCCGCATCGGCCCCGACGGCGAGCCGGTGCTGCTGCTCGACCAGGACCGAGCGCGCTGGGACCCGCTGCTGGTGCGGCGCGGCCTCACCGCTCTGGAGCGGGCCGAAAAGCTCGGCCGCGGCGGCTTCGGCCCCTACACCGTGCAAGCGGCGATCGCGGCGTGCCACGCACGAGCGCGTGCCGCCGAGGAAACCGAGTGGGGGCGGATCGCGGCTCTCTACGGCGCGCTCGCCCGGCTCACCCCCTCCCCCATCGTCGAGCTGAACCGCGCCGTCGCGGTCGGGATGGCGTTCGGGCCGGGTGCGGGTCTCGAGCTGGTCGACGCACTGGTCGACACGGGTGACCTCGACGACTACCACCTGCTGCACAGCGTCCGCGCCGACCTGCTCGCCAAGCTCGACCGCCCCGCCGAGGCGAGGGACGAATTCGAGCGCGCGGCGGCGATGACCGAGAACGCCCGCGAGCGCGATCTGCTGCTCGAGCGCGCCCGTATAGTCGCCCCGTGACCGAGCCCGCCTACGACCGGATGAGGATCGGCTACAGCGCCGTCCGCCGGCCCGAGCCACGGATCGCGGTGCGGATCGAGGCTGCTCTGGGCGAGGCAAAGAGCGTGCTCAACGTCGGTGCCGGGACGGGTTCATACGAGCCCGCCGACAACGGCCACCTTCGCGAGGCGCCGCAGCGGGACGTCGGCCTGCGCCTGGTGACCGCCGAGCTCGGTTAGACGGCCGGGCCGGGCGCTGCCGGAGGCGGCGGAGGGGCGGTGGGCGGAGTGGGCGCGGCGGGCTGGGCGCCCTGCTCGATATCCCGCAGGCCGAAGTAGATGACCGCGGCGACGAGCGCCACGACCGGCGCCGTGATGGTCGAGCTGATCACGTTGAAGAGGATCAGGACCCCGAGGCTGCCCGAGATCCCGCTGCCGATCGCGGCGAGGATGCCCTGGACGACGGCGACGATGATGAAGACGACGACGATCACGCCGAAGACCTGCCAGCCATTGCCGCGGACCAGCCCGCGCGAGCGGCCGAAGGCGTCGATGGCGCCGCTGCGCTCGACCACGATCACCGGCGCGATCACCGACCAGATCGTCAGCAGGATCAGGCCGGGGACGATGAGGAGAAGGAAGCCGATCCCGATACCGATCCCGGCCAAAATGCCGGCCCCGATCAGCGGCAGGATCACGGGACCCGTGGAGCGCACGAGCTCCTCGACGGAGGAGTCGCGGCGGCCGTCCTGGACGTCGCTGACGAGCCCGACGACCATCCCCTGGTAGAGCGTCCCGGCAACGACGCTGACCGCAAGCGCGAGCGGCACCAGGATGAGGCTGCCGGCGAGGATCGCGTTGATCACCGCGACGATCAGGAAGAGGCCGAACGCGACCGGCAAGAGCACTCCCGCCTGCGAGCCGTAGATGGAAAAGGCCTGACTGAGGGTGCCGCCGACATCGAGCTTTCTGTTCATGGCGTCAGCTTCGACCCGCTTGACCCCGAACCTTCCGGCGGGTGAAACAAAGCGGAGGGGTAATGAAAGGTTTGGTCTGCATTTCAACCGCCGCTACCCCGGTCATCATTGCGACCATGCCAACGATCAGCCGCTTCTTCGGGATTGTGATCGTCATGTTCTTCGACGATCACGGCTTTCCTCACTTCCATGCTCGCCATGCGGAAGGAGAAGCCAAGGTGCGAATCGACAGCCTCGAGGTCATGGACAGCAACCTCGGTCGCCGGCAGCTGCGCTTCGTCCTCGCCTGGGCGGAGCTCCATCAAGAAGAACTCGAAGAGAACTGGCGCCGAGCGCGATCCGGTGAGACACTTATGGAGATTGAGCCACTGCAATGAACGGCCTAACCCCAGATATCACCGCAGCAGAGGTTGTCCGCCACGGCGTCCTTCGACTGACCTTTGCCGATGGACTGAGCGGTGATGTTGACGTGCTCGATCGGATGCGTGGCCCTGTCTTCGAGGACGCCCGCAGCCCAGAGGGCTTTGTCAAGGTCGAAGCCGACACCGAGACGGGAACCGTCGTCTGGCCTGGCGGCGCCGACTTGGCCCCCGACACGCTCTACGAGCGCATCAGCTCGGGTGCCTGGCCCGAGACCCGCGCGGCCGCTTGAGCGACAGCTAGGACTGCTGCGGTTGAGGAACAGAACCAGCGCGTGAGGTGAGCTCACTGAGGAGACTGTTAGAGCGATCCTCGGTGGGTGGTTCCTGACGAAGGAAGGCTTCGAGTACGAGGCGGCCCATGTCGTGTTTGAAGCGCTCCTTCTCTTGCTCGTTTGCGATCTGCTCGCTGTAGGCGAACATAGTGATGAGCGCAACGGAAAGGTCCCGATTGCGCTGATGATTGCGATCCCTATTGCGTGCCCGGGCCAGAAAGACACCGGCAACTGCCGCGAAGGCAAGGGCAGCGCCGAGATGGGCCGACACATTGCTCTGACCGTCGAGGCCATGATGCTGGGGATTCGCGTAGTTAAGGACGATCGGTAACAGTGCCGCGCAGGCAGCAGCGACGAGAGTAACGACACCGAAGATCCAGAAGAACCGGCTTTCCTCCGCGTACCCTTCGGCTTGCTTTTGAAACTCGACCTCAGCGGCAACATTGGTGAGATCATCGAGAAACTTAGTGAGGGTGCTCGTTCTGGTCTCGAAGCCCTCTTTTGCCTGCTCAAGGTCTCGAGAGGCAGCCTCTAACGCTGTCTTCCTACCGTCGAGCTCACTTTGAATTTCATTGAGTTGCTCTACCGCTGATGCAGCGGTCTTTGCCGCTTCCGGCGAGAGCCCTGGTTTGATCTGCACCGTTGCGTTTAGAAGCCGGTCTGCCGAGCCGATGAGATCGCCACCGCCCGAGTCCACCGCTGCGCGAATTGCATCCCGCGCTTGGCTGGCCGAGTCAACCAACTCGTTGGCCGCGCCTACCTGAGTAATACGCGGGTTGGCGATCGCCAAAATTTCTTGAGCGTGCTTGGTCGCGCTTTCAAGTCGATTGACATTGGGCCACTGAGTCCTGTGCTCGACAGTGGTTTCCTCATCGAGGATGCGTTCGGTTTCGGAAAGGATTCCCTGCGCCCCGACGAAGCGGGTGGCGACTTGGTCACTAGTCTCATCGAGCGGCTCGGTCACGAGCCTCAAAATAAACTCGGAATCGGACGCGCTACTCAGTCCCTACCTAGCGTTCAAACCGGGAGTCGAGGCTAGCTTCCGTTCCCGCTTACCTTGCTGCAAAGACAGATGGGTCCTAGGGAAAAGCGGAGGGGGTGGGATTCGAACCCACGAGCGCCTTGCGACGCCAACGGTTTTCGAGACCGTCCCGTTCAACCACTCCGGCACCCCTCCAGGGAACTCGGCGCGGCGGCTGATTCTACGGAGGGCGGGGCGAGCCGGGCACGCCTGTGGGAATCGCGGTGTTTTTCATCGCTCAAGACCCGGCCGGCCGGCGTCGATGAAAAGGCGTGCAAGGCAACGAGCAAACCCGCATCGGGCGGTGGTTCGACCGCCACCCCATGCCGCTGCGCGCGTTTGCGCTCTGCGCGCTGGTCTGGGGTGTCGGCTACCTGATCTGGAGGATCGGCTGGAGCGGCCAGGGCGCCAGCCCCGTCGCGTACGCGATGCTGCTCGTTACCGAGATATATGGCCTCTGGGCACTCGGCACCCTGGCCTGGTACTCGTGGTCGCGGCCCCCTGCGGTGCGCCCGCCGGCCACGCCAGGGCGCAAGATCGACGTCTACGTCTGCACCTATGACGAGCCCTTCGAGGTCGTGGCGGCGACGCTGGCGGGCTGCCGCGCCCTCACCTACCCGCACTCGACCTACCTGCTCGACGACGGGCGGCGCCCCGAGATGGAGGAGCTGGCGAAGGTCGCCGGCGCCGAGTACCTGACCCGCCCCGACAACTCCCACGCCAAGGCGGGCAACATCAATGCCGCCCTGCCCCACACCGAGGGCGAGCTGGTGCTGATGCTCGACGCCGATCACGTGCCGATGCCCGACGCGCTCGACGCGATGGTCGGCTACTTCGACGACGAGCGGGTCGCGCTGGTGCAGAGCCCGCACGACTTCTTCAACCACGACTCGGTCCAGCACTACGTCGTCGGCCGCCACGAGCAGTCGCTCTTCTACCGCGTCGTCTGTCCCGGCAAGGACCGCCACGGCGCCGCCTACTGGTGCGGCTCGGCGGCGCTGCTGCGGCGCGAGGCGCTGCTCGGGATCGGCGGTGTCGCCACCGAGACGATCGCCGAGGACTTCCACACGACGATCCGGCTGCTGCGCCACGGCTGGACCAGCCGCTACCACGACGAGGTCCTGGTCCAGGGCCTGGCCCCACACGACCTCGACGGCTACCTGCTGCAGCGCGACCGCTGGGCGCGCGGCAACCTCGCCGTCTTCACCCTGCCCGAGTCCCCCCTGCGTGCCCGCGAGCTGCGCCCCGTTCAGCGGCTCTCCTACTTCGCCAGTCTCGCCGCCTACCTCGCCCCGCCGATGCGCCTGCTGCTGCTGGCGACGCTCGGCCTGGTGATGTGGACGGGCGAGCTGCCGATGAAGATCAGCGTGGTGGCTCTGGCAGTGCTCTGGCTGCCCTCGGTCAGCCTCAACCTGCTCGCCGGCTCGGCCCTGACCCGCGGCTACATGAAGATCGGTGAGACCGCCCACTACGAGCTGATGACGATGGAGATCTACACGCGCGCGCTGCGCTGCATCTTCCGCCCCGGCCGCACCGCCTTCAAGGTGACGCCGAAGCAGGGGGTCGATGGGGGCGGGGTCGACGCCGTGCGCAAGCTGCGCCTGGTGATCCTCGCCGGCGTCGTTCTCGCCGGGGGCACCGCGCTGCGCCTGCTCGACCTCGCCGGTATCGGCCCGCTGCCCGATCTGCCGGGCATCGCCGCGTTGATCGTGCCGCTGCTCGGCCTGATCGAGCTGCGCCGCGTCCTACGCACCCTGCTCGCCGTCGGCAAGCGCCAGCAGCGTCGCCAGGTCTACCGCTTCGAGGGCGAAGCTCCCGCTCACTGCTTCGCCGCCGGCGGCCACGTGGGCGGCCAGCTGGTCGACGCCAGCGCCGCCGGAGTCGGCTTGGTGCTCGACGCACCGGTGAACGTCGGCGAGCAGCCGGCGGTCCTGCTCGAGCTGGAGGAGGCGACCGGAGAGGCGCACGAGGTCGCCGCCCAGGTCGAGGTCCGCTCCTGCCGCGAGGTCGATGGCCACTACTTGGTCGGGGCGACGATCAAGGAGATGGACCCCGCGTCGCGGATGCGCCTGATGGAGTGGTGCTACGTCGTCTGCAGCCACGAGCGCCTGCGCGGCCACCGTCCCGCCGCCCCGGCGCCGGAGTCCGAGGCGATCGTGATGCCGCTCGATGCGGCGCCGGCACCGATCCGAGCGCTCGAGCAAGCTCCCGAAGCCGCCTGATCGAAAGCTACGGACCGCCAACGTCGATCCCTCGCAGTCCACCGGGAGTCGGGGCTAGATCGGGTGTGCGGTAGCACTCTTCCGGGAAGATCCGGGAGGACGCCCGGGGTCTTTCTGGGCAGGGATCTTCCTCACTGGAGCCCTCCCCGCGCACGCCGATTCGGCCGCACTCAGCACGAGCGGAAAGTTCTCCGTTCCCGTCTTCAAAACATCGAGCGGCCGGTTCCAATCGAGGCCGAGATTCCGAGACCGCAGCCAACCGGCGACGGAGCGAGGCCTCATAGCACCAGTTCGAATCAGCAACATCGCTATCGCACGCAGATCATCGAGTGCCCGGGGGCGCTCGGCATCCCCTTCCTTCCGCCATCGCGCCAAAGTCGCTCGACTGACCCCTGCGAGGGCCGCAAGCTCAACATCCCGTAGCCCAATGTCCTTGGTCAGCGCATTGAGCTGTTCTGAGAGAGGGCTGCTCTCCTCCAGCTTCACCAAAACGTCGACCGTCGCCTCGTCAATAGAGGGATGCTTTGGCGACGGATCGTCGGACGAATGCTGGCCACTGAGAGTCGCTGGCTGCGTAAAGATCATCGCTCACCTCCTTTCCGCCCGCCTGGGACCCAGGTCAAAAGGGCCGGAAACACGAGCATACGATTTCTATGCACTATCCCGCATAGCAGGCACTCTTACAGGTTTGAAAGACAAAATCAAGACATTTTTATTAATGTTTTTTTCACATGATTTCTTAGTTGAAAATATACATAAATAGAGCCTTAAACTAGCATTTTCTGGTTGAACCCGATACCGTATCGAGACAGGGCACTGGGGACAAAAGGAGGGGAAGAGTGGTTCAACCACATGAGCTGCTGGGGTACAAGGCAGACGATCCGGCGGATGTCCTGGCTTGTATGCACGATCGTTTTTGCACGCTTCCACCCGGCACTGCCGCCTACGACTGGGAAGGGCCCGGGCGGCTGCTTCCACACCCGCCGTCGGTAGACGGGGGCCCCTATACGGAGATCCGGCTTGCCGACACCCCGGAGGCTGCTTGGGCAGGGGAGATACTCCAGCGCGCCGCCGTCAGCGAACAGCCCATGTGGCAAATATTGAAAGACCTTCGGAAATTCCCCGTGTACCGCGTCAAGGCGGCGGGCATCCGCGTCAAGGACCGCCATCGCGATAGCAGACTTGTGGGAGGCACCTTGGCCTTGAGGAAGGAGGGCGAGGAAGCACAGGTCCACGACGAGGATCGGTCTCTCGTCGCGCTCGGCGGGGCGACGCCTTCCGAAGGCCACGGAGTTGGCGGGACGTCGATGGAATGGCAAGTTCTTGACAGATATTTCCGCGAGCCAATCGCAGCGGTCTTCCTCCCTGACGATTCTCCCCACCCGACGATTCGACTGGATTCACCGGTGGTTGCCTCGATACCGAGGCTCGATGCGCTGGGAGAAGACGGCCCACTGAACCTCATCTACCTCGGTGAGCGGCGTATGAGAGTGCGGGACCTGCGCCATCTGACCGATGCGGACGGCAAGCCCGTCGGGTTGCGCTTTGCCTATTTCCTCGCCAGAGGATTGGCGCACGACTTCTTGTCGCCGAAAAGGAAGCGGAGCATCAGAGACTGGATCACGCTGGCGGTGGCGCTGCTGACGTCCCTTGGCGCAATCGCCGGCCTGGCCTCACAGCTGATCGACCTCTTGTCCTGATCAGAACGGAGAGGGTGGGATTCGAACCCACGAGGCGGGTTAACCCCGCCCACGCGATTTCCAGTCGCGCTCCTTAAGCCACTCGGACACCTCTCCGGGTCCTGCTCGAAGGGTATTGGCTTCTCTATCTGCGGGCGGCGAAGAACTCGCGCAGCAGCGCTGCGCACTCCTCCTCCATCAGGCCGCCGCTGACCTGTGGGCGGTGGTTGAGCGCGGGCTCGGCGAGGACGTCGAGGACGCTGCCCGCTGCGCCGGCCTTGGGGTCGGGGGCGCCGTAGACGACCTCGGGGATGCGGGCGAGGACGATCGCGCCGGCGCACATCGCGCAGGGCTCGAGGGTCACGTAGAGGGTCGTGCCAGGGAGGCGCCAGCCACCGAGCACCTCGGCGGCTGCGCGGATCGCGAGGATCTCGGCGTGGGCGGTGGGGTCGCGGCGCAGTTCGCGCTCGTTGCCGGCGGCCGCAAGCGGCTCTCCGTCGCGGGCGAGGACTGCCCCGATCGGGACGTCGCCATGCGCCTCGGCTTCGCGGGCCCGCTCGATCGCCAGGCCCATCAGGCGCTGCTGCGCGTCGCTGGCGGACCCGTCCGGCATCGATCCGAAAGTATGTGCCACCGACAACTTCAGCGGAGGGCTGGTGTTTCAAGCGGTGCCTCGCTCAGGGCAGAGCCCCCGCCGGCGGCGACAACACAGATGATCCGAAGAGCCCCGATACTCGCCGCCGTCGCGCTGCTCGCGACCGCTATCGCCGCCGCCCCCGCCGGTGCCGTGACCGGCATCTCGCAGGCGCGCGAATTCGCCCCCGGACAGCTGGTGCTGAAGGTGAAGGGCCAGCGGAGCGGGCGGACCGTCGACCTACCGCCCGGCGTCGGCGTGCGGCAGGCGGCCAAAGCCCTGAGGCGCGACCCGCGGGTCGCCTACGCGGCGCCCAACTACATCGCCACCGCCTCGAGCACGAGGGCTCCGCTGCTCGCCTCCGGAATCCCCAACGACCCAGGGCCGCTCTCCACGCCCCCCGGGCCGCCGGGAGGCTGGACCTCCCTGCAGTGGAACTTCCTGCCCTGGGAAGGGACCGCCACCGCGCTGCTGCCGGTATCGCCCGGGGGGATCGACGCGGTCGCGGCCTGGCAGCACCTGGTCGCCGCCAAGCACCGCGGCGCCCGCGGCATCACCGTCGCCGTCCTCGACACCGGCATCGCCTACCGCGACGACGGCAGCCGCTTTCGCCGCAGCCCCGACTTCGCCGCCGGCCAGTTCGTCAAGGGCTATGACTTCGTCGACCACGACAGCGTCCCGCTCGACGAAAACGGCCACGGCACCCACGTCGCCGGCACGATCGCCGAGAAGACCAACAACGGCGTCGGCCTGGTCGGGCTCGCCTACCGGGCCAAGCTGATGCCCGTCCGCGTTCTCGACCGCAACGGCAGCGGCCAGGCCGGCGACATAGCGCGGGGCATCCATTTCGCCGTTACCCACGGCGCCGACGTGATCAACATGAGCTTCAACTTCGGCTGCGGCAAGAACGTCCCCAGCATCGAAGAAGAGCTGCGCGACGCCTACCGGCACGGAGTCGTGACCGTGGCCTCGATCGGCAACCTGGGCTCCGAGGCCTGCGTCTCGCCGCCGGCCACCGGCCCGCATGTGATCGGCGTCGGCGGCACCACCGAGGGCGGCTGCCTCGGCAGCTACTCGCTGCTGCCGGGCGCGGGGGTCGACCTGCTCGCTCCCGGCGGGGGATCCCCCGTCCCCGGCTGCCCCTCGGTGTCGAACCGCTCGATCTACCAGGTGACGCTGAAAGCCGGCGATCCGCGCCGCTTCGGCGAGCCGGGCAGCTACATCGGCACCTCGATGGCGGCGGCGCACGTCTCCGGGGTCGCCGCGATGGTCCTGGCCAGCGGCGTCCTCGACAAGAGCCTCTCGCCGGAGGGCAAGGTCAACGCGGTCTTCCAACGCCTGCGCAGCACCGCTCGGGACCTCGGCCTGCAGCCCGATCGCCAAGGCGCCGGCCTGATCGACGCCGGGAGAGCTACGGAGCCCTAGGCCGCTAGGTGGTGCGAATGATGATGACGCTGCACGGAGCGTGATGAGAAATGTTGTTGGGGACGCTGCCGAGCAGGAAGCGCCGTGCTCCGGTCATCCCCTTGTTGCCGACGACGATCAGGTCGGCCTTGGTCTCCTCGGCGACGTTGAGGATCGCCTCCGAAGGAGCGCCTTCGACAGGGTGGGTCTGCACCTCTATCCCCTCTTTTTTAGCCGCGGCCGCGGCTGCGTCGAGGACGAGGTTGACGTCCTCGCGCGGGCCGATCTCGTACTGGACATCCGCGGGAGCGTCTTGCTGCTCGCCCTCGAGGCGGCGTTTCGAGACCGGTTCGAAGGCGCTGACGATGCTCAGCTGGGCGCCGGAGAGCTTGGCCAAGTCGACGGCCTGCCGCACGGCCTCGGCGGCGGTCTCCGATCCATCGGTTCCAACGACGATTCGAGTGAACACGCCGCGATACTAACGCGCGGCGCGGTGGCCGATTCTTTAGCGGCCCGTTACGCCGCTATGACGGGCCGGGAGCCCGCGGAAGCCGTCGCCGAGGATTTCGGTCGGGGTCGTCGCCAGGCGGACGATCGCGATCGCCATCGCCGCGACCAGGCAGGCGACCAGCACGAACATCCCGATCTTCCAGTGAATCGGCATTGGCCGGAGAGCCTAGCCGGGGTACGCTGGAGCCATGGAGAGAGTCGCCGACGGGGTCTGGCTGCTGCGGGGCGACCTGCGCAAGGGGATGAACGTCTACTTCATCGAGGACGGCGACGGCGTGGTCCAGTTCGACGCCGGCAGCAAGGGCATGACGAAGAAGGCTCGGGCGGCGGGTGAGGAGCTGGGCGGCATCAAGAGGATCGTGCTCGGCCATGCCCACGCCGACCATCGCGGCACCGCGCCCGGGCTCGACGCGCCGGTGCTCTGCCATCCCGACGACGTTGCGGAGGCCGAAAGCGACGCCTCGATCGCCCCATACATGGATCTCTCCCAGCTACCGGTGGCGCCGGTGCGTTGGATCTACCCGTTCCTGCTGCGGCGCTGGGACGGCGGGGCGGTGAAGATCGACGGCACGGTCTCAGAGGGGGACGACGTGGCTGGATTCAAAGTCATCCACTTCCCCGGTCACGCGCCGGGATTGATCGGCCTGTGGCGCGAGAGCGACCGCGTCGCGCTGGTCAGCGACGTCGTCTACTTGATCGACTCCGCCCGGCTGAAACCGCTCCCCCGGGGCGAGGCCAGCGTCCCCCATCCCGCCTGGGCCTGGGATCACGCCAAGGCCAAGGAGTCGGTGCGAAAACTGGCGGCGCTGGAACCCAAGGTGGTAGCCGCCGGTCACGCCGAGCCGCTGCGCGGCGAGAACCTGCGCGAGACGCTCGAACGGGCGGCCGAGAAGTACTAGTGGTGTGACCGGTGACGTTGCCGGGAATCTGGCGAGACTCGATGGTTGCCGGGCAAGGACGCAGGGAGGCCGAATGGCAGCGCCATTTGGCCGACTGAGGACGCCGCACGGCGATCATTCGAGGCCGCCAGAAACCGGTGAACGTTGCCGGTTACACCACTAGAGCCGCCGGTCTCGCTGCGCCACGGGGGGCGGCTGACATAGGTTGCCCTCTCTGATGATCGGGACCTACGTCTCGGCGGCGTTGATCTGCGTCGCCTCGCTGCTCGTCGGGCGCGCTCTGCTCCTCATCTCGGGGCGGAGGTCGTGGTCGTGGCTGGAGCCGGCGGTCGGCCTGGCCGCCGTGCTGACGGTGACCGGCGTCCTCGCCCGTGCCCCCGGGCACGGCACCTCGGCGACCGTGGGGCTGGTCCTGCTGCTGTTCGCCGCGGGAGCGGTCGTCTTCTACCTCCGTCCCGCCGCCCCCGACGGAGATGAGCGCTGGAAGGCGCTGCGCCAAGGGCTGCCGGTAGCACTTGCGATCGCCCTCGTGCTCTCGATCCCGTTCGCGGTGAGCGGGCGCTGGGGGCTGCTGGGCGTCGGCTTCAACAACGACCTCGGCCTCCACCTCGCCTGGGCCGAGTGGCTGCGCAGCGGCGCCGGGCCGGTTCCCGACGCCGGCTACCCGCTTGGCCCGCACGGCCTCGCCGTCGCCGTCGCGGCCGTGCCGGGGATCGGCCTGGGGCAGGCCTTCGTAGGAGAGATTTTCGCGATCGGCATCCTCACCGGGCTGACCGCGCTGGCCGCCTTACCCGGCTTCGGCACTGCTCGACGACTGCTGGCGGCGACGATGGTCGCGGCCTCCTACCTGGGGGCCTCCTACTTCGCCCAGGGCGCCTTCAAGGAGCTGGCCGAGGCCCTCTTCGTCCTCGCCGTGGCCGTTGGCCTTCGAGAGATCGACACCCTGCGCCAACCGTTGCGATCCGCGTTGCCCTGGCTGGCGCTGGCCGGGGGCATCTTCTTCTCCTACAGCTTCGCCGGCCTGGCCTGGCCGGTCCTGACGGTTGTCCTCTGGAGCCTCACCCTGCCCGAGGTGCGGCGGGCGCTGGCGCCGCGGGCGCTGTTGCGTTTCCTCCTGCGGCCGGCGACGCTGCTGACGATTCTCGCCCTGGTCGCGCTGGCCGCGGCGGCGACGCTGATCGGCCCCTTCGGCTTCGTCCACAGCTTCAACAAAGTCGCGGGGACGAATACCTATGGGCCGGTCTCGCCGGTCGAGGCGCTCGGGGTCTGGCCGACGACGAACTACCGGCTCGAAGCGCCGGGCGGCGCCCACCTGACCGCCCTCGCCGGAGCGATAGGCGTCCTCGCCCTGCTCGCCGGCACGGCCTGGTGGGTGCGGCGGCGCGAGCTCGCCGTGCCGCTGGGGCTCGGCGCCTGCATCGCCCTCTACCTGGCCGCGCTGCCGACCAGCGGCGACTACTCGCACGCCAAGGCGCTGATGATCGGCGCGCCGCTGGCGATGCTCGTCGCGATCCGACCCCTGCTCGCCGAGCTCGGCTGGGTGCCGTCGCGACGGCTTGCCTGGTCTGCCCTCGCCGTCGTCTTCATCGGCGGCGCCGTCTACTCGAGCTTCCTGGCGCTGCGCAACGCGCCGGTCGGGCCGCCCGGGCACGGAGCCGAGCTGCGGGCGTTCATGCCGATCCTGCACGGCAAGCCCGTGCTCTACGCCGGCCAGGACCGCTACGCGGCCTACGAGCTGCTCGGCGCCGACACCCACGTGCCGCTGGTCGAGTTCCCCGATCCCGGCGTCGCCGAGAACCCGGAGAAGCCCTTCGACACCGGCGACGCCTACAGCCCGATCGACTTCGACTCCTTCTCGCGCGGCACGCTCGACGGCTTCCCCTACGTGATCACCGGCCGCGCCGCCTGGAACAGCCAGGCTCCGCCAGGCTTCAAGCGCATCGCCGCGACGCCCTCCTTCCTGCTCTGGGAACGGGCCCACGACGTGCCTGAAAATCGCCACGTCCTGCTGGAGGGGACCAACGCCGGCGCCCGCGCGGCCTGCGTCTCGCCCGAGATCCGCATCCTCCTCGCCAACCGCGGGCGCGCCTCGCTGTTCCCCGCCGTGACGATCGGCCCCAAGGCCCACTGGGACGAAGGCAGCGAGCTGCAGACCGGCGAGCGGACCGCGCAGACGATCAGGCTGCCGGCGGGCCGCTGGCGACTCTCCCTGCAGTACTTCTCGCCCTTTGGCCTGACCCTCTCGGCCCCCGGCTTCGCACAGGAGCTGGTGCCCGCTCTCGACGGGCAGCGCCCCAACACGATCAGCCTCGCCAACGACGGCCAGTTCTGGCCGGCGGGGGTCTACGACAGCCATGGCGGCCCGGTGCGGTTCGAGGTCGACGCCGCCGACCCGAGCTTCCTGCAGCGCCTCAGCGGCTACGACGACGTCGCCTACCTCGGCAACCTGGTCGCGGTCCGCGCCGGCAAGCGCCGCATCGTGCCGCTCCGCGCAGCGTGCAACGGCTGGATTGACTGGTACGAATCCGAAGCGGCGCCCTAAAGCCGCCTGACACTGCGCATCTCGGCGTCCTCGGTCGCTCGCGTGCAAAAGCACGCCACGCTCCCTGCGTCCTTGATCTGCTTGGTCAGGCGGCTTTAGCAGCTATGCGATCCGGCGAAACTCGGACTACATCCCATACCCATCCCGCCTTCTCCATCAGATCGATGACGACAGCCGAAAGGTCCACCTGCCAGCGGCCGAGGCCGTGGGTGGCCGAGGTCGGGAAGGCATGGTGGTTGTTGTGCCAAGCCTCTCCCAGGGTCGGGATCGCGATCAGGGCGAGGTTGCGCGACTCGTCGGTGGTCTCGAAGTCGCGGTTGCCGAAGACGTGGCAGAGCGAGTTGATGCTGTAGGTGAAGTGATGCAGGACGAAGACGCGAACCAGGCCGCCCCAGAGCAGCCCGGTCAGCGCGGCGAAGAAGGTGCCCCCGATCACCCAGCCCAGCGCGAAGGGAAGGAAGAGGCCGCCGATCGCCCAGATCAGGAAGGTCCCGTCGACGTAGCTGATCACCGGGTCCTTGAGCAGGTCCGGGGCGTAGCGCTCCTTGTTGCCACGCTGGGTGTGGATGAAGAGCCAGCCCATGTGGGCGTGGAAGAGGCCGCGCATCGCGCCGCTCCAGCCATGGCCGTGATCGACGTGAGGGCTGTGCGGGTCCCCGACTTCGTCGGAGAAGGCATGGTGCTTGCGATGGTCGGCGACCCAGGAGATGACCGGGCCCTCGATCGCGGCCGAGCCGAGGATCGCCAGCAGCCCGTGCAGCCAGGTCTTCGCCTTGAAGCTGCGGTGGGTGAGGTGGCGGTGGAAGCCGACCGTGATCCCCAGGCCGGTCAGCACGTACATGCCGACGAAGAGGAAGACGTCGCTCCAGTGCAGCGCCTCGCCCCAGACCTGCCAGCCCGCGAAGCCGAGGGCGACGAACGGCACCAGGGTCACCAGACCGGTGATGATCCGGTCGCGGGTCTCGTTGGCGACCGGCTGGATATCCGAGGGAAGTGGTCCTGCACCTGCCATGAGCGGCGATCATACGCTCACCCGGCGCGGGAACGGCAAAAAGCACGGAGCGGCCGCGCCTGACGACGAGCCGGCGCGCGGACCCTTATAAGGTGCCGCGATGCCCTTTGCCCGCACCGCGCCGCTGCGCCGTGAGATCGAGGCCCGCATCCCGGAGCGGCCCTTCTCGATCGAGTTCTGGGACGGCACGCGCCTGCCCTCGACCGATGGCGACGGGCCGACCTTCTTCATCCGCTCGCCCCGCGCGGCGGCGCACGCGCTGCGCGCGCCCGGGCAGCTCGGCCTCGGCCGCGCCTACGTCAGCGGCGCGATCGAGGTCGACGACATGGACGCGGTGATCGCACTGCTCGACAGTTGGCAGCCGCCGTCGCTGGACCGCGGCGACGTCGCACACCTGGCGCTTGGCGCGGTCCAGGCCGCCGGCATCCAGCGGCCGCCGAAGCGCCCCGACGCCGAGCTCGTGCTCAGCGGCCGCCGCCACAGCAAGGAGCGCGACGCCAAGGCGGTGCGCCACCACTACGACGTCTCCAACGACTTCTTCGCCCTCTTCCTCGACGAGTCGATGACCTACAGCTGCGCCTTCTTCGCCGAGGGCGCGAAGACGCTCGAGGAGGCGCAGGAAGAGAAGCTCGACACCGTCGCCCGCAAGCTGGCGCTGAAGGAGGGCGACCGCGTGCTCGACGTCGGCTGCGGCTGGGGCGCCTTCCCGCTGCGCGCGGCGACCAAGTACGGGGCGAGCGTCGTCGGCATCACGCTCTCGCCACCGCAGGCCGAGCGGGCACTGAAGCGGGCCGAGGAGGCCGGCGTCGCCGACCGGGTCGAGGTCCGCGTCATGGACTACCGCGACCTGGCCGGCGAGCGCTTCGACGCGATCGCCTCGATCGGCATGGTCGAGCACGTCGGCAAAGAGCAGATCGACGTCTACGCGCGCACCCTCGCGGGCCTGCTCGATCCGGGCGGGCGACTGCTCAACCACGGCATCGCCCGCTTGCGCCACACCGATCCCGACGCCGCCGCCTTCTCCGAGCGCTACGTCTTCCCCGACGGCGAACCGCTGCACCTCTCGCGCGTCCTGCTGGCGTTGGAGCGGGCCGGCTTCGTCACCCGCCACGTCTCCGAGCACGGCGCCGACTACGCCGAGACCCTGCGTCACTGGGCGAGCCGACTCGACGAGAACCTGGACGAGGCGATCCGCCTCGCCGGGCCCGAACGGGTGCGGGTCTGGCGGCTATACCTGCGGGCGGCGAGGAACGGGTTTGAGAATGGGTTCTTGTCGATTTATCAGGCGCGGTGTTCGCTGGCTTAGGGAGACGATCCGGTAGGGCTTCCACTTAACTTCTTTCGGTGGATCGCCTGTGGGCTGACGCCCGCAGCCCACACCGAAAAAGTACAAGACGTTTCAGCCCTACCGGATCGTCTCTATGCCGGGAAGCCGGCGGTTAGATCGGTAAGGGCCCAGTCGGCTTCAGCTTGAGTGAGCTGATCGGCGCCATAGGAGCCCGTGGCCACGCCAACTACTTTGATGTCGGCTCCATGACCCGCTTTGACGTCGCGCGGGGTGTCGCCCACTGAGATGCATGAGCTGTTCTGGAGATTGCCGCCGGAGACGAGCTTGCCGCGCGTCAGGGCAGCTTCGGTCACCTCGGTGCGATCGGCTGAGTCGGAGCCGTAGCCGCCGAAGGAGAAGAAGCGGTTGAGTCGGCCGCGTGCCAGCTTGATGTGGGCGGCGGCCTCGATGTTGCCGGTGACCAGGCCGAGCAGGACGCCGGCGTCGATCAAGCGGTCGAGCAGCTCCTCGACTCCCGGCATCACTCGGTAGCCGCCCGACTCGGCAACCGCGTCCGGGAGGTGCTTGAGGTAGCAGCCGATCGCTTTGGCGCGCTCATCGCCGCTGCCCTCGCGCCCGATCACCTCGCGGAAGACGATCTTGACGATCTCGGGATCGGTCATGCCCGCGTCGGTGTGCTCGGCGACGTTGGCTTCGACCCCGTAGAGCTCCTCGAAGCCGCGCTGCCAGGCAACGCCACCCGCTCCACCGGTGACGAGCAGGGTGCCATCGATGTCGAACAACACCGCGCGGATGTCGGCCGCCTCACTCACCAAGCAGTTCGCGCTGACTGAGCCAGTAGAGCAGGCCGAGGGCGGGCAGGACGACGATCGCGGCGATGACGAAGACGATCAGGACCGCGTCGAGGGTCGGCCCGGGCGCCGCCGCTTGGTCGATCTTCAGCGAGGTAGGCAGCAGGTAGGGGAACTGGGCGACACCCCAGCCCCAGATCACCGCGATCACGGCGCCGGCGGCGAGCGGGCGAAGGCCGCGCCGCCCCCGACCGAGCAGCATGGCGAGAACGCCGAAGCCGCAGAGAATCGAGACGATCACCAGCGGCAGTCCCTCGCCGATCAACCGGTCGTAGACGTAGTGGGCTTCGCTGTGCAGGGCGATGAGGCCTAACAGAGCGACCGCGCCGGCGACCAGCCCGGCGCCCAACGCACGAGCGGAGAAGTAGCTTTCCACCTCTTCGTCGTCGATCCGATGGGCGTCGGCGAGAAGGTAGATCGCCGCCAGGTAGGCGCCGCTGGCGACGAAGAGCGCCCCGGTGAGCAATGGAAGCGGCGCCAGCCAGCTCGAGAAGGCGTCGCCGCTCCCGTCGGCCGGGACGTTGCCGGCGGCGATCGCGCCGACCACCGTCCCCATGAAGAAAGGCGTCAGCACCGAGGAGATCGCGAAGGCGGCGCCCATCGCCCGGCGGTACTCGAGTCGCCGCACCGATTTGCGAAAGGCAAAGCCCGCGCCGCGCAGCACGATCCCAACCGCGGCCAGGGCGATCGGCACGTAGAGGGTCGACATGATTGCCCCGAAGGCTTCGGGGAAGGCGGTCCAGAGGACGACGAGGATGAAAATCAGCCAGACGTGGTTGGCCTCCCAGACGGGAGTGAGCGAGCTCTGGATCAGCGCCCGCGGCCGCTCGCCGCGCTCGGCGCCACCGGCGATCAAGTCCCAGAGCCCGGCGCCGAAGTCGGCACCGCCGAAGAGGGCGTAGAGCGTCGCCCCCGTCCAGAGGATGGCGGCGGCCAGATCGGCGCGGCTCATGGCGCTGCCGTCTCCTGCGGTCCGTAGGGGACTTCGGACTCGTCGCCCTCCTCGTCGCGCCAGCGCCGCGACATCGCCCGCAGGACGAGGATCGCCCCCGTACCGAGGCCGGCGTAGAGGATCAGCACCCCGCCGAAGGCGAACCAGATCCCATGGGCCTCGGTCACCGCTTCGGAGGTGCGCATGTAGCCTTGCACGATCCAGGGCTGGCGGCCGACCTCGGTGACGATCCAGCCGAACCAGAGGGCGAGGATCGCGCCGATGCCGGAGACCGCGACCGCGCGCAGGAACCAGGTCGTGCGCGGGATGTCGCGCTTGCGCCACCAGACGAAGCCAAACCAGAGGCCGAGCAGGAGCAGCGCCGAGCCGATCCCGACCATCGCGTCGAAGGCGAGGTGGAGCATCGTGTTGGCGGGTGGTCGTTCGTCGGCGGGGATGTCGTTGAGGCCGGTCACGTCGGTGTTCTTGCTGAAGCCGACCAAGTAGGAGTCGAGGTCGGGGATCGGGATCGAGGCCTTGACGCCGTCGCTCGTGCAGATGCCGCCGATGTACTCGGTCTGGTCGTCGCCCGTTTCCTGGATGCACTCCATGCCGGCGAACTTGGCCGGCTGGTGGTCGGCGACTTCGCGCGCCGCGGTGTCGCCGACGAAGAGCTGGATCGGGGTGACGATGCAGGCGATCGTCAGCGGGATCAGCAGGCCGAGCCGGTGCAGCCGGTCGCGACGACCGCGCAGCATCCCGACCGCGTAGATCGAGGCGACGAGGAAGCCGACGACCATGTAGGCGGCGAGGATCATGTGCGGGACCTCGTAGTGCCAGGCCGGGTTGAAGAGGACCTTGAAGGGCTCGGTTTCGACCACCTTGCCGGCGGAGTCGAGGGTGAAGCCCTGCGGCGCGTTCATCCAGGAGTTGGCGGTGACGACCGAGAAGGCGCCGCCGATGCCGGTGATCACCATCGGCACGCCGGACCAGAAGTGCGCCCAGCCGCTGAGCCGCTTCCAACCGTAGATGTAGATCGCGAGGAAGATCGCCTCGGTGAAGAAGAAGAGCCCCTCGACCGCGAAGGCGATCCCGAAGGCGTCGCCGAAGCGGGACATGAAGTTCGGCCAGAGCAGGCCGAACTCGAAGCTGAGCACGGTGCCGGTGACCGCGCCGACGGCGAAGGTCACCCCCATCGCCTTCGACCAGCGCCGCGCCAGCCGCATCGCGTCGGGATCGTCGCGCTTCAGCCCCAGCCAGTTGGCGGTGAGGATCATCGCCGGCAGGGCGACGCCGAGGCAGGAGAGGACGATGTGGAAGGCGAGCGTGAACGCCATCAGCTCGCGCGCGGCGAGCAGGTTGGACTCCGACGCCGCGAGCGGGAGGGCGTCGATGCCGGGCACTCCTAGGCCTTGGCTCTCGCCTGGCGATAGCGGCGGATCAGCGCGTTGGTCGAGCTGTCGTGCTTCAGCTTGGGCTCCTCGGCCGCCTGCAGCTCGGGGATGATCGCGACGGCGAGCGCCTTGCCCAGCTCGACCCCCCACTGGTCGAAGGAGTCGATCCCCCACACACTTCCCTGGGTGAAGGTGCTGTGCTCGTAGAGGGCGACCAGGGTGCCGAGAGTGAAGGGATCGAGGCGCTCGGCGAGGATCGTGTTCGAGGGTCGGTTGCCCTCCATCACCCGGTGCGGAACGATCTCCTCGGGAGTCCCCTCCGCCCGCACCTGCTCGGGCGTTTTGCCGAAGGCGAGCGCCTCGCTCTGCGCGAAGACGTTCGACATCAGCAGGTCGTGGTGGTCGCCGAGCGGATTGTTGCTCTGCATGAAGCCGATGAAGTCGCAGGGGATCAGCCGCGTCCCCTGGTGGATCAGCTGGTAGAAGGAGTGCTGGCCGTTGGTCCCCGGCTCACCCCAGAAGATCGCCCCGGTGTCGTAGTCGACGTGGGCGCCCTCGAGCGTGACGTGCTTGCCGTTGGACTCCATCGTCAGCTGCTGCAGGTAGGCGGGGAAGCGGTGCAGGTACTGGTCGTAGGGGAAGACGCCGCAGGTCTGGGCGCCGAAGAAGCCGCCGTACCAGACCGAGAGCAGGCCCATCAGCATCGGCAGGTTGCCCGCCGCCGGGGTCTCGCGGAAGTGCTCGTCCATCGCGTGGAAGCCGGAGAGCATCTCGGCGAACTGGGCGGGCCCGATCGCGAGCATGGTCGAGAGGCCGATCGCCGAGTCCATCGAGTAGCGGCCGCCGACCCAGTCCCAGAAGCCGAACATGTTCTCGGTGTCGATGCCGAACTTCGCCACCTCCTCGGCGTTGGTCGAGACGGCGACGAAGTGCTTCGCGATCGCCTCCTCCTCGCCGCGCAGCCCGGCCAGCAGCCACTCGCGGGCGGTGTGGGCGTTGGTCATCGTCTCCAGCGTGGTGAAGGTCTTCGAGGAGATCACGAAGAGGGTCTCCGCCGGGTCGAGGTCACGCGTCTTCTCGGCGAAGTCGGTGCCGTCGACGTTGGAGACGAAGCGGAAGGTGAGGTCGCGGTGGCTGAAGTGGCGCAGCGCCTCGTACGCCATCACCGGCCCGAGGTCCGAGCCGCCGATGCCGACGTTGACGACGTTGCGGATCAGCTTGCCGGTGTGGCCGGTCCAGGCGCCCGAGCGAACCCGCTCGGCGAAGTCGCCCATCCGATCGAGGGTCTCGTGCACCTCCTTGACCACGTCGACCCCGTCGACGATCAGCGAGCGCTCGCGCGGCATCCGCAGCGCGACGTGCAGCACGGCGCGGTCCTCGGAGACGTTGATGTGCTCGCCGGCGAACATCGCTTCGCGGCGCGCCTCGACGCCGCACTCGCGGGCCAGCTGACCGAGCATGATCAGAATCTCATCGGTGACGAGGTTCTTGGAGAAGTCGAGATGGAGGCCGGCGCCGTCGGCGACGAGGCGCTCGCCGCGGTCGGGGTCGGCGGCGAAGAGCTCGCGAAGGTTGGTCTCGGCGATCTGGGCGTGAAGGCGTCCCAACGCCGGCCACGCCTCTCCCTGGCGCAGGGTCGGCGTGGCGTCGCTCACGCCCGCGCCCCGGCCTGGGACTCGATCGTCTTCAGCATCTCGTCCCAGGACTTGGCAAAGGCGACCTTGCCCTCCTCTTGCAGGCGCGCCGCCAAGGCCGCGACGTCGACCCCGGCGCTCTCGAACCGGGCCAGCACGTCCTCGGCGTCGCCGCCGTCGGCCGGCACCGGGTCCCCCACCTCGCCGTGGTCGGCGAAGGCGTGCAGCGTCGGCTCGGGCATCGTGTTGACGGTGAAAGGCGAGGCAAAGCCCTCGATGTAGAGGGTGTCGGAGGCATTCGGGTCCTTGGTGCCGGTGCTCGCCCAGAGCAGGCGCTGCGGGCGGGCGCCCTCGTTCATCAGCCGCTGCATGCGCGACGAGTCGAGCAGCTCGCGGTAGGCGCGATAGGCCTGGAAGCCGATCGCCAGGCCGAGCCGGTTGCGCAATTCGTCCGGCACTTCGTCGGCGACGGCGACGTCCCAGCGGCTCATGAAGATCGAGGCGACCGAGGCTACGTCGGCGCTGAGCCCCGCTTCGATTCGCCGTTCGATCCCCTTCATGTAGGCGTCGGCGGTGGCCAGGTACTGCTCGCGGTCGAAGAGCAGGGTGACGTTGATCGGGATGCCGGCGAAGATCGACTCCTCGATCGCCGGCAGGCCCGCGGGGGTGCCGGGGATCTTGATGAAGAGGTTGGCGCGCTCGGCCTTGGCGTGGAGCTCGGCGGCCTCCTCGATCGTCGCCTCGGTGTCGTCGGCGATCAGCGGTGAGACCTCGAGCGAGCAGAAGCCGTCGACGCCCGCGGTGCGCTCGTGGATCGGGGCGAAGAGATCGGTGGCGTCGCGAAGGTCCGCGAGCGCCAGCTCGAAGAAGATCCGCTCGGTGGGAGTGGCGCCGATCCCCTCCTCGGTGATGGCGCTGTCGCTGAGCTCGGCGATCTGCTCGTCGTAGGCGTCGCCGCCCGAGATCGCCTTGTCGAAGATCGTCGGGTTCGAGGTCAGGCCGGTGACGGAGAGCTCGTCGATGTAGCCGGCGAGCGTGCCGTCGCCCAGCATCGTGCGGGTGATGTTGTCGAGCCAGAGGCTCTGGCCCAGCTCGTGCAGTTTCGCGGTCGCCTTCATGAGAGCAGCTCCTTTGCGGCTTCGGCCACCCGGTCGGGGGTGAAGCCGAACTTGTCTTGGACGTCCTTCAGCGGGGCTGAGGTACCGAACGTGTGCATCCCTATCTTGACGCCGGCGGTACCCACGTAGCGGTCCCAACCCAGCGTCGAGGCCTCCTCGATCGAGACACGCGCGGTCACGCTCGCCGGCAGTACTTCTTCCCTGTACCCGTCCTCCTGGCGGTCGAACAGCTCCCAGCAGGGCAGGCTGACGACGCGCGAGCGCACGCCTTCGGCGGCGAGCTCCTCATGGGCACCGAGCGCCAGCGCCACCTCGCTGCCGGTCGCGATCAGGATCACCTCGGGATCGCCGCCGTCGGCGTCGGCGATCACGTAGCCGCCGCGCCGCAGCCCCTCGGCGGACCCGTACTTCTCGCGGTCGAAGATCGGCACGTTCTGGCGGGTGAGAATGAGGGCTACCGGTTGGTGGGTGCGGTCGATCGCCTCCCGCCAGGCCTCGGCGACCTCGTTTGCGTCGGCGGGGCGAATCACGTCGAGGCCGGGGATCGCCCGCAGCGAGGCGAGCTGCTCGACCGGCTGGTGGGTCGGGCCGTCCTCGCCGAGGCCGATCGAGTCGTGGGTGAAGAGGTGGATCACGGGCAGCTCCATCAACGCCGAGAGCCGGATCGCCGGGCGGGCGTAGTCGGAGAAGGTCAGGTAGGTCGACCAGAGCGGCCGCAGCTTGGAGAGCGAGAGGCCGTTGCAGATCGCCGCCGACTCGTGCTCACGGATGCCGAAGTGGAGCTGGCGACCGTCGTAGGCGCCGGGCTCGAAGTCGACCGCGCCGTCGAAGTCGAGCCGGACCGAGGTCGAGTCGGTCAGGTCGGCGGAGCCGGCAAGCAACCAGGGCACCCGTCCGGCGATCGCGTTCTCGACCTTCTGCGAGGCCTTGCGGGTGGCCAGCCCCTTCTCGTCGGGCTCGAAGGCGGGGATGTCGGCGTCCCAGCCGTCGGGAAGCGCGCGCCTCTGCGTCGCCTCGATCTCGGCGGCGAGGTCGGCGTTACTGCCAGCGTAGGCGCCCAGCTTCGCCTCCCAATCGGCACGCGCCTCGGCGCCGCGCACCCCGACGCCGGCGGCGAAGTGCTCCTTGACCCCATCGGGGACGAGGAATTGGGCATCCTCGGGCCAGCCATAGGCACGCTTGGTCTCGCGCACCTCCTCGTCGCCGAGCGGCTCGCCGTGGGCAGCGGCGGTGTCCTGCTTGTGCGGCGAGCCCCAGCCGATGTGGGAGTCGACGACGATCAGCGTCGGCCGACCCTGCTCGCCCTTGAACTCCTCGAAGGCACGGCTGAGCAGCTCGATGTCGTTGGCGTCGCCGACCCTGGTCACGTTCCAGCCGTAGCCCATGAAGCGGGCGGCGACGTCGTCCTCGTAGGCGATCCGCGTCTTGCCGTCGATCGTGATGTGGTTGTTGTCGTAGATCCAGCAGAGGTTGTCGAGCTTCAGGTGACCGGCGATCGAGGCCGCTTCGTTGGAAACGCCCTCCATCAGGCAGCCGTCGCCGGCGATCGCGTAGACGTCGAAGTCGAAGAGCTCGGCGCCGTATCGGGCGCCCTGCCACTTGGAGGCGATCGCCATGCCGACGCTGGTCGCGATCCCCTGCCCGAGCGGGCCGGTGGTCGTCTCCACCCCCGAGGTCCAGCGGTACTCGGGATGGCCGGGGGCGCGCGAGTCGAGCTGGCGGAAGCTCTTTATGTCGTCGAGCGAGACCGAGGAGCGGCCGACGACCTCATAGTCGGGTTCGACCGCCTGTACGTCGGCCAGGAAGAGCAGGGAATAGAGCAGCATCGAGGCGTGGCCGGCCGAGAGCACGAAGCGGTCGCGGTTGGGCCAGATCGGGTCGGCGGGATCGAAGCGCAGGAAGCGCTGCCAGAGCGTGTAGGCGACGGGAGCCATCGCCATCGGCGTCCCCGGATGGCCCGAGTTGGCCTTCTCGATCGCGTCGATCGACAGCGTGCGAATCGTGTTGATGCAGAGCTGGTCGATGTCCTGCGTCACCGGTGGCTTCGATCCTAGTGATTACCGTCGGCGATCCTGTGAACGACTCAGGGTTCGATGCGCGTGACCGTACCGTCGCCGTTGTTGGCCACCCAGACGGCTTCCTTGCCGACCGCGATCGCGCCCGGATTCGGGCCGACGGAGATCGGGCCCCCTTCCGTTTCGCCGCTTTCGATCCCGATCCGGCTGACCGTGCCTTCGGCCGAGTTGGCGACCCAGACGCTTTCGGTGCCGGCGTCGATCCCGCCGGGCCGTTCGCCGACGGAGATCGGCACGCCGAAGAGGGTGTGGGTCGCGGGATCGACCCGGGTGACGCGGTCCACGCGGCTGTTGGCGACCCAGACCAGGCCGCCGCCGACAGTGACGCCGGCCGGGCCGCGACCCGCCGGGATCGGCGCGCCGGCCGTCGCGGTGCCCAGGTCGATGCGCCGCACGGCGCCGGTGGAGGCGCTGCTCGCCCAGACGGCGCCGGCGCCGACCGCGAGGCGCAGGGGCGCGGCGTGCGGAGGGATGTCGCGCTTGAAGATCCGTCCCCCGGTCGCGTTGATTGCCATCACTCCGCTGCCCGCGTCGTCGGCGACCCAGACCTTGCCGGAGCCGAAGACGATCGCACCGGGGCGACCGCCGACGTCGATCCTGGCGATCACGCGGCCACCGGCGGGGTCGACCCGCAGGACCTCGCCGCGGCGCGGGCTGGAGAGCCAGACCGAGCCGGCGCCAGTCGTCACTCCCGCGATGCCCTTTTCGAGATGAACGGGTCGCCCCGCGACGGTGGCGGTCCCGGGATCGACCCGCGAGAGGGTGCCGTCCGGGGCGCTGGTCACCCAGACGGCCCGCGGATCGACAGCGAGGCGCAGCGGCGGGCGGCCGATATCGATCGGTGCCGAGACGGAGGGGCCGTCGCCGCCCAGCAGCAGGAAACCCAGCGAGACCGCGCCGACGAGAAGCGCGACCGCGGCCCCAAGCCACTGCCTCGTCCTTGGAGCAAGCCGGCGTCGCTCGGCCGGCGGGGCGGGCGACGCGCCGCCCAGGGGCACGGTGGGTTGCTCGAGCGCCTCGGAGAGCACCAGGGTCGCCGCCGGCGTCGCCCCCTGGCGCTCGCGGGCGGCCTCGATCAGCTCGCCGGCGGTTGTGTAGCGCTGGGCGGGATCCTTGGCGACGGCGCGTTCGATCACCGCGTCGAGGCCCTGGGGCAGTTGGGGCTCGGCCTCGCCGCCGCGGCGGGCATACGGGACGACCCCGGTCAGCGACTCGTAGAGGACGCAGCCGAGCGAGTAGACGTCGGCCGCCGGGCCGACCTGCTCGCCGCGCCACTGCTCGGGCGACATGTATTCGACCGTGCCGACGACCGAGGTGCCGCTGAGCACACCGCTGTCGCCGAGCGCCTTGGCGAGGCCGAAGTCGGTCAGGTAGGCACGCTCGCCCTCGAGCAGGATGTTGTGCGGCTTGACGTCGCGATGGACGATGCCGGCGGCGTGGGCGGCGTCGAGCGCGGCGCCGACTTGGCCCAGCAGCCCGACCGCCTCGGCGGCCGGCAACGGGCCGCCCTCCTTGATCCGCTTCTTCAGGTCGCCGCCCGCGATCAGGCGCATCGCGACGATCAGCCCGTCGTCTTCCTCGCGCGCGTCGAAGATCGGCACGACGGCTGGATGGTCGAGGCTGGCGGCGAGGCGCGACTCGCGCAGGAAGCGGTCGCGGAATCCCTCGTCGTCGGCGAACTGCCGCGCGATCACCTTCAACGCGACGGGGCGATCCAGGGCCAGATGGGTCGCCCGGTAGACGACCCCCATCCCGCCCCGAGCGATCAGCGCATCGAGGCGATAACCCGCGAGAGTCGACCCCAGAACAGGTTCTGCCACCCGGCGGTTATACCCCGCCGGGTGGCGTCCCCTATCGGCGCCGTCCTAGCGGACCGGCTGCCATGCGATCACCGGACCGATGACAGTGCCGTCTTTTTCGGAGGCCTCGAAGCCTTCCGCGAGCTGGGTTTGACGGCGGTTGCCGACATCGATCGCAACCAGCGACTGCTGTTCTTCGACCGCGACGAACGCCGCGACCTGGCGCCCATCCGAGGAGAAGACGCCGTTCGTCTCCGAGCCGTCAGGGAGCTGGGCGAGCTTGTGCGCCCGACCGGGGCCGATCCGCTTCGACCAGAGGCCCTGGTCGCGGCGGAACAGCACCGTATGGCCATCGGGCGAGACGTCTTCGACGTAGGCCGAGCCGACGCCGCGGATCAGCGGCCGCACCCTGCTGCCGTTGCTGCGCATCGTGTACACGTCGGCGTAAGCCGCCGGGCCTTCGCTGCTCTCGCCGCGACTGAAGACGATGCCCTCGTCGTCGGCGAAGTAGCCCGGTGCGAACTCGTCGAGCCCGGCGGTGTGGGTCAGCCGCCGCAACCCGACGCCGGCCGGTTTGACCGAGAACAGGTCGTCGTTGCCGGCGGCGTCGCGGACGAAGGCGATCATGCAGCCGTCGGGCGAGAACGTCGCTTCGCGCTCGTCCGCCGCCGAGGAGACGAGCGCGTGCGCCTCTCCCCCGTTGATCCCGACCGTGTAGAGGTCGCGCGGGGCGCTCGCCGCCGCACGCCGCTCGAAGACGACGTAGCGTCCGTTGGGCCCGACGAGCGGACGCCCGTCGATCTCGGCGCCGCTGGTCAGCTGGCGCTGGCCAGAGCCGTCGGGACGGATCGAGTAGATGTCTCCGCCGCGGACGAAGGCGATCGTGCGGCCGTCGGCCGAGAAGGCCGGTTCGGTGTCGGTCGGGTCTTCGGTGATCTGGTTGAGGTGACCGGACTTGACGGCGAAGAGACCGCCTTTGACTTCTTTGCCGACCGTCGTCGATTTGGAATAGACGACGGCGCGGGGCGATGCCGCCAAAGCCGCGGTCGCCGAGACGGCGAGCGCAAGCAGAGCGATGAATGAGATGAACAGCGATCGGTGGCGCATGGCAATTCCTTTCGTTGGTGGAACCTGCGCCATCGATGCTGCGCCAGCGAAGCGAGCGCGCCAACGACAACCGCGACGCGCATCGGGCCACGTCTGGCTCGGTGCGAGCCACGAGACCGCAAAAACCCTCCTTCAAGGAGGGTTTTTGCGGTCTCGGCTCTTACTTAGGCGGTCGAGGCCAAGCTCTATGACGCGCGCGGCGATCAGGCGAGGGCGCTCCCGGCCGGCGTCGCCGAGCACGTCGAGCTTGGCGGCGAGCGCGTCGAGGCGGCGCTGGGCGGTGCGCTCGCTGACGTGGAGCGCCTCGGCGAGCTCCGCTCGCGTCGCGGGGCGGCCGGCGAAAGCCCCCTCGCTGCGGTAGGGAGCGACGAGCGCCGCCGCGGTCGCCCGCTCCTCCTCGTTGAGCGCGACCGAGGGCTCGCTCGCGGCGACGGTCGCCCCCGCCCTGCCGGGGACGGGATCGGCGACTTCGAGTCGGTAATCGCCCACGGTCAGCACGTCGCCGTCGCGGAGGCGGCGGGCGCGGTCGAGCGGCTCGCCGTTCAGCGCCGTGCCGTTGCGGCTGTCGAGGTCGGTTGCCATCAGCACGCCGGCGCGGCTCTCGATCTCGAGGTGATGCCAGGAGACGGCATCGTCATCGATGCAGACGTCGGCCTCGGGGTCGCGCCCGACCGTCGTCCGATCGCCTAGAGAGAACGAGCGCGGCTCGGCACCGCCGCCCGTTAGCCAGATGCGTGCGTCCATCTGACGAATGATCCCCGATTTCCGCACCCCCGGATGACGCGTCTGGCACGGCGCCGGATCGGCACCCACGGCCTTGCGCGTAGCGCTGCTACGCGCGGCGGCCGCGTGCACCGCCCGACTTGGCCAGTCGCGCCCCCGCGGGCACGCAAATCGGGTTCAGTCGTCTCGCGAGCATAAAGTCCCGGCCCGTGGGAGCTGACGACGAGAAGCGGATCGCCGCCGAAGCCGCGGCCTTGCTCGTCGAGGACGGGATGACGATCGGCCTCGGCACCGGCTCGACCGTCGCCCACCTCCTGCCGGCGATCGCCGCCCGCGGGCTGAGCGGCATCCGCTGCGTCGCCACCTCGGTTGCCACCGAGCAGCAGGCGCGTGAGCTTGGTATCCCGGTCGAGGAGTTCAACGAGCTGGAGCGCTTCGACGTCGCGATCGATGGCACCGACCAGGTCACCCCCGACGGCTGGCTGATCAAGGGCGGCGGCGCCGCCCACCAGCGCGAGAAGATCGTCGCCGCCGCGGCCGAGCGATTCGTCGTCATCGCCGACTCGAGCAAGCCGGTCGACTCGCTGAGCGCCCCGGTGCCGCTGGAGCTGCTGGCTTTCGGCCTGCGCTCGACCCTCGCCCGCCTGGGCGCCGAGGTGGAGCTGCGCGACGTGCCGCACAGCCCCGACAGGGGTGTCATCGCCGACTACCGAGGCGAGATCGGCGATCCGGCGGACCTCGCCGCCCACCTCGACGCCGACCCGGGAATCTCCTCGCACGGCCTCTTCCCCCCGGATATGGTGAGCGAGGTGCTGGTCGGGCAGAGCGACTCAGTGAACCGTTTGACGTTGAGCTAGTTCTTCACCGCTTTCCATCCGACTTCCGAGGAGACCCGAGATGACCGACTTCACCGAGCTGGCTGTCGCGGGCCGGATCGCCACCCCCGACGACTCCTACTGGGATCAGGCGCGGCTCGCCTGGAACCTGGCCGCCGACCAACAGCCGGCCGCCGTCGTCTTCGCCGAGAGCGCCGAGGACGTCGCGGCCACCGTCGGCTTCGCCGCCGGAAACGACCTCAAGGTCGCCGCCCAGGGCACCGGCCACGGCGCCGCGCCGCTGGCGCCCCTGGAGGGCACGATCCTGCTCAAGACCGAGCGCATGCGCGGAATCGAGGTCGACCCCGACGCCGGCACGGCGCGCCTCGAAGCGGGGGTGCTCTCCCTGGAGCTCGCCGAAGCGGCGGGCGAGCACGGGATGTGCTCGCTGCCCGGCTCCTCCCCGGATGTCGGCGTCACCGGCTACACGCTGGGGGGCGGCCTGAGCTGGCTCGGCCGGCGCTACGGCTTCGCCTGCAACCGCGTCGCCGCGATCGAGCTGGTCACCGCCGAGGGCGAGCTGCGCACCGTCGACGCCGACAACGACCCGGACCTCTTCTGGGCGATGCGCGGTGGTGGTGGCGGCTACGCCGTCGTCACCGCCCTGCGCGTCAACCTGCTGCCGATCGACGAGATCTACGCGGGCGCGCTGGTCTTCCCTGCCGAGGTCGGCGCCGAGGCCGTCCGCGCCTACCGCGACTGGGCGGCCGGCGTCCCCGAGGAGGTCACCTCCGTGGTCCGCTTCCTCACCCCGCCGCCGATCCCCGACGTGCCGGAGCCGATCCGGGGCAGACCGCTGCTGACGATCGACGGGGCCTGCATCGGCGACCAGGCTGAAGGCGAAGCGACGTTCGCGCCGCTGCGCGAGATCGGCGAGACGATCATGGACACCTTCGCCTGGATGCCCGCCGCGGGGCTCTGCCGGATCCACATGGATCCCGAGAACCCGGTGCCCGGGGTCGGCGAAGGAGGGACGATTCGCGACCTGCCCGACGAGGCGATCGACGCCTTCGTCTCGGTCGCCGGTCCCGGCTCGGGCTCGCCGCTGCTGCTCAGCGAGCTGCGTCACATCGGCGGCGCGCTCGGTCGCCCGAACGAGAACGGCGGCGCCCTCTCCCACCTCGACGCCGGCTTCGCCATGTACAGCGTCGGCATGCCGATGACGCCGGAGCTGGGCAAGGCGATCCCGGCCCACCTGGCCAAGATCGCGGAGACGATGCGCCCCTGGCGGGCCGACGGCGGCTACTACAACTTCTCCGAGGCCCCCTGCGACGTCGACGCGATCCTGCCACCCGACGTCTGCGCCCGCCTCGGCGAGGTCAAGAGCAAGTGGGACCCCGAGGGGCGAGTGGTCGCCAACCACGCCGTCTCCCTGGGCGAGGTCTGATTCGGCCGAGGACCCCTGCTAGGGCTCGATCACGTTGTTCGGGTCGGGCTTGTCCTCCGGGCCGGCCTGGCTGTAGTCGCCGAAGGGACCGTCGCGCTCGCCGACCGCGGCGGCGACTCCCTGCTGCTCGGCGAGCTCGATGAAGCTCTTCGCGTCGGGCGTGTTGCGCATCAGCCCGTCGAGAATCGGGCCGAGCGTCTGGGTCGAGGCGAGGCCCATGTTCTCGTAGGCGTGGTTGACGACCAGCTTCATCGCAGCAAGCTGGGAGGCGGGGAACGAGGCCAGCTCGCGGGCGGCCTCTGCGACCGTCTCCTCGAGCCGCTCGAAGGGCACCGCGCGGTTGATCAGCTCGACCTCGGCCGCCTCGATCCCCGACAGCGGCCTGCCGGTCAGCGCGTACTCCTTGGCCTTGGTCAGCCCCAACCGGTACAGCCACATGCCTGAGAGGTAGGCGCCCCACATGCGCGAGTAGGGCGTGCCGATGCGGGCGTCCTCGCTGGCGATCACCAGGTCGGCGCAGAGGGCGAAGTCGCTGCCACCGCCCACACACCAGCCATGCACCTGGGCGATGACCGGCTTCGGCGAGCGCCAGACGCTCATCAGCTTCTGCGTCGGCGCCAGAGCCGGCGCGGTCGCGGCGACGAAGTCCTTGCCGGGGTCCCACTTGCCCTCGGTGGTCAGCGCCTCGTCCCAGTGATGGAACCCGCCGCCGAAGTCGTAGCCGGCGCAGAAGGCTCGCCCGGCGCCGCGCAGGACGATGACCTTCACCGCCTCGTCGCGAACCGCTCGCTCGACCGCGGCCTCGACCTCTTCGGGCATCGGCGGCACGATCGTGTTGAGCGAGCCCGGCCGGTTCAGGGTGATCGTGGCGACCCTGTCGGCGACGCCGTACAGCAGGGTCTCGAAGTCGGCCGGGCCCGCGTCCGCGGCCGGGCCCGCGCTCATCCCGCCGGTCTCCCGGCGGCGGCCTCGTCGCAGACGACGAGCATGTTCTCGTTCTCGACCCGGCCGGCGGGGACCGACTTGTCGCCGGCCAGCAGCTTGGCGAGTGGCTCGCGCCCGCCCTCGCCGAGCGTCAGCCAGAGGATCTGGCGAGCCGCGGCAAGCGCCGGGTAGGTCAGCGTCATGCGCAGGTGGCCCTGGTAGGGGGCGCCGGTCATCGCGACGCGGCGGTCGTCGACTTCGAGCACCGAGTCGCCGGGGACGAGCGAGGCGGTGTGCCCGTCGGGCCCGAGGCCGAGGTGGACGAGGTCGAGCCGCTCCGGCACGTGCACTTCGTACTCGGCGGCGGAGAGTTCGAGGTCACGGCTGGTCACCGGCATCGGTCGCAGCGCCGACTGGTGGTCGATCGAGAGCATCTGCACCAGGTGGGTGAGGTTGCGCGCATCGTCGCCGGGCGGGGCGACCCGCTCGTCGACCTGGAAGATGTGCGCCTCCTCCCAGGGCATCCCCTCCATTTCGCCGAGCAACCCGATCATCGCCCAGGGCGTCTTGCCGCCGCTCAACGCCAGGTCGAACTCCCCGCGCGCCTCGACCGCGTCCTGCCCGGCGAGCGCCACGGCTTCGGCCGCGTAGCGCGAGGCTGCGTCGGCGTCCGGAAAGATCTTGGTCTCGATAGCCATGGCTTTACGTGGCTACCGGGTCAGGAAGCCTTCTCGTCGTGGCCGCCGAACTGTTTGCGCATGGCGGAGAGGACTTTGTCGCCGAAGTCGTCGAGGCCGCGCGAGAAGAAGCGCTCGTACAGCGCCGCGGTCAGCACCGGCGCGGGCACGCCCTCGTCGATCGCCGCGATCGAGGTCCAGCGACCCTCGCCGGAATCCGAGACGCGGCCGGCGAAGTCGGAGAGGTCGGGGGATTCCTGCATCGACGCCGCGGTCAGGTCGAGCAGCCAGGAGCCGATCACGCTGCCGCGTCGCCAGACCTCGGCGACCTCGGGCAGGTCGAGGTCGTACTGGTAGTACTCGGGCTGCTCCATCGGCGCCGTCTCCGCGTCGGCCTCGCGCTGCACCTTGCCGGCGTTGGCGTTTTTGAGGATGTTGAGGCCCTCGGCGTAGGCGGCCATGATCCCGTACTCGATCCCGTTGTGGACCATCTTCACGAAGTGCCCGGCGCCGTTCGGGCCGCAGTGCAGGTAGCCGTTCTCGGCGGGAGTGACGTCGCCGCTGCGCCCCGGGGTGCGCTCCGCCGACTCCACACCGGGGGCGAGCGTGGCGAAGATCGGGTCGAGCCGCTCGACCGCTGCGTCAGGGCCGCCGATCATCAGGCAGTAGCCGCGCTCCAAGCCGAAGACACCGCCGCTGGTGCCGCAGTCGACGAAGTCGAGGCCCTTTTCGCGCAGCATCTCGGCGCGACGGATGTCGTCGCGATAGTAGGAGTTGCCGCCGTCGACGATCGCGTCGCCCGGCTCCAGCACCGCGGCGACGTCCTCGACGGTCTTCTCGGTGATCTCGCCCGAGGGGACCATCACCCAGACGGCGCGCGGAGCGCTCAGCTTCGAGGCCAACTCCTGCAGCGAGCCGGTGCCGTCGGCGCCCTCGCCGGCCAGCGCCGAGACCGCGTCGGCATCGACGTCGTAGGCGACTATGCGATGGCCATCGCGCATCAGGCGGCGAGCCATGTTGGCCCCCATCCGGCCGAGTCCGACGATTCCCAGCTCCATCAGCAACCCCCTCCGATCCTCGCTCCGCACTTGCTTCGTCGGCCTACCCTACGCGACTCACCTGCCCCGCTCGGATAGCCTGGCGAGCGATGGCGAAGCAGAAGGACGACGCCGCGGCCGACGTGCTGACGATCTTCGGGATCAGCGGCGACCTGGCGAAGAAAATGACCTTCCGGGCGCTCTACCGGCTGGAGGCTCGCGGCAAGCTCGACTGCCCAATCGTCGGCGTCGCGATCGACGACTGGGACGACGAGAAGCTGCGCCGGCACGCCCACGACGCGATCGGCGCCACCGTCGGCAGCCCCGACGAGGACGTCTTCAAGCGCCTCGCCGATCGCCTCACCTACATCCAGGGCGACTACGCCGACGCCGCCACCTTCGAGCGCGTCGGCAAGGCGATCGGCAAAGCCAAGCGCCCGGTCTTCTACCTCGAGATCCCGCCGGCACTCTTCGCCACGGTCGTTCACGGCCTGGGCGAGGCCGGGCTGACCGAGAACGCGCGGGTCGTGATCGAGAAGCCCTTCGGCCACGACCTCGCCTCGGCGCGAGCGCTCAACGCCGAACTGTGCAAGGTGCTGAAGGAGGATCAGATCCTGCGCATCGACCATTACCTCGGCAAGGAGCCGGTGATGGACATCACCTACCTGCGCTTCGCCAACTCGCTGCTGGAGCCGGTCTGGAACCGCGAGCACGTCGCGCACGTGCAGATGACGATCGCCGAGAACTTCGGCGTCGACGACCGCGGGCGCTTCTACGACGCCGTCGGGGCGATGCGCGACGTGATCCAGAACCACGCCCTACAGGTCTTGGCGCTGGTCGGGATGGGGCCGCCGACCGGCAACCACCACGACTCGATCCGCGACAAGAAGCTGGAATTCTTCAAAGCGACCCGGACCGCCGACCCGAAGCGCTACGTGCGCGGCCAGTACGAAGGCTTCCGCGAGGTCAAGGACGTCGCCGCCGACTCGACCACCGAGACCTTTGCCGCGGTCGAGCTCGCGGTCGACAACTGGCGCTGGAGCGGCGTCCCCTTCTTCATCCGCGCCGGCAAGTGCATGCCGGCCAAGGCGAGCGAGGTGACGGTCACCTTCAAGCGCCCGCCGCCCCTCGGCGTCGGCGGAGGGAAACCCGATCCGAACCAATTGACCGTGCGGATCGAGCCCACCCCGGGCGCCCGCATCCGCCTCTTCGCCAAGCGGGCAGGCGAGGAGGCATTCGAGCCTGCCGACCTCCAGGTGCTGTTCGAAAAGGTCCCCGGCGAGGAGCCCGAGCCCTACGAGCGCCTGCTCGGCGACGCCCTCGCCGGCCGCTACCAGCTCTTCACCCGCCAGGACACTGTCGAGGAGACCTGGCGAATCGTCGAGCCGCTGCTCGACGAACCGGGGCCGGTGCACCCCTACGCGCCCGGAACCTGGGGACCGAAGGAGGCCAACGAGCTCACTCGCGGCCTATCGCAGTGGTACGAGCCCTGGCTGCCGCAGGGCTAATCCCAACTCCGGAAGTGCCGGCGCAGCGGATAGGCCTCAGCCAGGCGGGTCCTGCCACGGGGAAGTGGTGTCCGGTCTGGTGCTGGGTTTTCGCCTGGTGAGATTGCGGCTCTCGATGGCTAGGTAGGGCGAAAACAGGACGCCGCGCCAAACCGGACACCCCTTCCCGTGCCACCCGCCGGAGACGCGTCTGGAGCTGACGCGTCTGGTCGGCACGTGTTTTTGGGTTAGCTGCGGGTGCGTCTTGCGGTCAGTCCCTCGAGGACGACCTCCAGCGGCGAACGGTGCTGACCGTTCTTCGCTTCCCGGTTGCGCTGCAGGTCGGATGCCAGGTGACCTGCCTGGACGCCGAGTGCACCGACGCCCTTGGCCGCTTTTGCGAAGCCGTTCGGGTGACGGCGGGCCTGGCGTGCGCCCAGCGCGGCGCCTCCTGCGACGCCGGCCAGCGCTGCCCCGCCGGCGATCAAGGGCAGCTTCGCCTTGCCCGCGGCAGTGCCGACAGCACTCGTGGCTTTGGCGGCCGTATCGCCGACGGCATTCGTGGCTTTGTCGGTGGCATTGCTCACCGCGGCTGCCGGGGTCGACTTGGACCCGTTCGACTGTTTGCGCGGCGTCGCGCGTTTCCGCGAGCTCGCCGCTTTTTTGGCTGAGCCCCGCGAGCGGACCTTGGGTTTTTTCGACCCCGCGGACCGTTTCGACGAGGCTCTGGTTTTGGTCTGAGCCATTGTTCTTTACCTCCTAGTTGTTCCTGCCAAGCTCCCGCTCACGCTGGTCGGCGCGCTCCTCGTTGAGTTCCGCCTCGACCTTCGCTCGCTCCGCCCGCTCCTCGGCGATCGCCGCCTCCGTGCGGCTGTCCTCTGCTCGCTCACGGTGATGGCGCACGTCCTGATGCTGCGCCTCACCCTGCACCTCCGCGAGCTGACGGCGACTGCGAGCACGGCGGGCAGCCGAAACCACGATCGCGAGAACGATCAGAGCGCCAATGACTATGGCGATGACTGCAACGGTGGACATCACTCCTCCTTTTACGTAGACGGACTCTTCCAATTCCCGCCGTGTGGGGATCGAAACCAATTTGCGCCCTTTCCCGAGCCACCCGCCGGAGGAGCGCATAGCCTGGGTCGGCGATGACTCAGACCGAGCTGCAAGTTGAAGATCGAGCGGACGCGCTGCTCGGGAAGCTTGGCTTCACCTCATGGCGTCCTGGGCAGAAAGAGGCGGTTGAGGCGGCGCTCGAGGGACGCGACTCCTTGATCGTGATGCCGACCGGCGGTGGCAAGAGCCTCTGCTATCAGTTGCCCGGGCTGGCGACCGAGGACCTGACGATCGTGGTCAGCCCGCTGATCGCGCTGATGAACGACCAGTGGAAGCGACTCACCGCGGCCGGGCACCCGGTGGCGATGATCTCCTCGGGGATGAGCGACGAGCGGGCCCGCGAGGCTCTGGCCCAGGTCCGGGGCGGCGAGGCCCGGATCGTCTACTGCTCGCCGGAGCGCTTCGGCTCGAACGTCTTCCTGGGCGCGATCGAACGGCGACGGATCGATCTGCTCGCGGTCGACGAGGCGCACTGCGTGTCGGAGTGGGGGCACGACTTCCGCCCCGACTACCTGCGGCTGCCCGAGATCGCGCAGCGGCTCGGGCGCCCGACCGTGATGGCCTGCACGGCGACGGCGACCGAGGCGGTGGCGCGCGAGATCGCCGCGCGCTTCGAGATGCGCGAGCCGCTCGAGGTACGCTCGGGCTTCGACCGGCCCAACCTCTCCTTCGACGTCGTCCGCCTCGAAGGCACCGGCTCCAAGGCGCGGCGGATGGCCCTGCTCGAAGCCGGTCTGGGCGACCCGGCCAACCGCCCGGCGATCGTCTACTGCGGTACCCGCCGCGACACCGACGACGTGGCGGCGGCGCTGCGCGAAGCGGGCCTGCGGGCGCTGCGCTACCACGCCGGCATGGAGGCCGAGGACCGCACCGCCACCCAGGCCCGCTTCATGGCCGGCGAGGTCGAGGTGATCGTCGCCACCAACGCCTTCGGCATGGGCGTGGACAAGGCCGACGTGCGCTCGGTCTGGCACATGGCGATCCCGACCAGCCTCGAGGCCTACTACCAGGAGGCCGGGCGCGGGGGGCGCGACGGGCTGCCTGCGAAGGCCGTGCTGCTGGCGATGAAAGCCGACCTCGGCCGCCTGGTCCGCTTCAACCAGCAGCGCGCCGGCAACCCCGATCTGGCGATTGCCCACGAGCGTGGCTGGCGCGACTACCAGACGATCAAATCCTTCATCTACTCCGAGCGCTGCCGGCGACGCAGCGTGCTAGACCACTTCGGCGACAGCCAGGCCGGCGCGCCGCTCGAGCGCTGCTGCGACGTCTGCGACCCGCAGGGTTGGCTGCCCGACCCCAAGACGATCGCGATCCGCCGCAAGCCGAGCACCAAGAAGACCGCGGCACTACCGATCGACCTCTCCGCCGCCGACGCTCCCCTCTTCGAGCAGCTGAAGGCCTGGCGCCTACAGGTCGCCGACGGCAAGCCGGCCTTCACCGTCGCCCACAACTCGACCCTGGAAGCGATAGTGGCCACCCGGCCGGCCGATGACGACGCCCTGCTCGCTATCCGCGGCATCGGCCCCAGCTTCGTCGCCAAGTACGCGTCGGGGGTTCTCGAGATCGTCGCAGAGCATCGCAACCCCTAAGTCAAATTTGAATACAGTGCCTGTGTGGAGGTAGGACTGTACGCTGACAATACGTTGCCGCTCGCGATCGATCGCCTCTGCGAAAGCGTTAACTCAATCTGCAAGACGGTGCGTTTTGTACCGGGCAAAGCGCCCTTCCGACTCACCTCCACTGCGATCGTGTCCCCTTCAACCGACAGCACGCTTCCGCCGCTGGTCCTCGAGGAACTCGCCGGCTTCGACCTAGCTTGCCTCGCCACGAGCGTTCCTTACGACAACAATCACTTTTTCGATTCCGCTAGCCATGGCACGATCGTTTCTTTTGCCGGCTGGAACGCGCTGACCGACCTCCCGGTGACCAATGGGTTCGTCTATTTCATCGCTTCGATCCTCGCCCACAGTGTCGACTTGGGCACCACTCACCACGAAAACACCGGCTGCTTGAACGACTTTTGGTGGGACAAGTCCGGCGTAGACGTCGGGATGCGGGCCGCCTACATCTGCAGTGAATGCCTCGAGAGCAGGTTGCTCGACGATCCCGATTCCGAAATCATCGCCGACATCCAGGCCCTCCTCGACGCCGTATCGCAGGCGTCGCGAGCGAGAATCGACCTGCTCGAACTGGGCCATGCTGCTACCCAATCTGCCGACCGCAACGGATTTGGCGTGTTCCTCTGCCACAACAGTGAGGACAAGGACACGGTCCGCACGATCAATAAGGAAATGACAGAAGCGGGAGTGAAGACTTGGTTCGATGAGGACCAGTTGCCGCCCGGATTGCCCTGGCAGGTAGAGCTAGAACGTCAGATCGAAACAGTTCATAACGTCTGCGTGTTCGTGGGAAAGAGCGGCTTCGGACCATGGCAGGCGAATGAGACGAGAGCATTCCTCAACGAGTTCGATGCGGAGAAGCTGCCGATCATCCCCGTGCTCCTACCCGATGCATCGACGATCCCGAAGCTGCCGATCTTCCTAAAACAGCGGACCTGGATCGATCTTCGGGATAACTACGAAGCGAACATCGCCCGTCTGATCCGCTTCCTGAAGCGCGAGGGGTCGACCTTCTAGACGTCGTCCCTGCCGAAGTTGGCCAGCGCGACCTGTTCGGCGAGCTTGAGCAGGCCGAGGGTCGAGTGCGGTGAGGAGGCGGTGCTGCGCATCCGCACGTGCGAGCCGTGCGGGCCCCTGATCTCGACGATCGTGCAGATGTCGCCGATCTCGCAGTCGTCCCCGTAGTCGGCTTCGATCGCTTCCATCTGCGATGCGATGTGCTGCCCCACTTTGCTCTGGTCAAGCGGCATCTGTTCGTCCCTCCGGCTCGTGGTCTCGTCACCTGAAGTAAAGCGGGAGGCGAATTTCACGGCCGGGCGCCGTCGCTTGCCACTATGTCCGGCTCGATCGATGAACCGCTTTCGGCACAGAGCGAGGATGGTCGGCGCGCTCTGCGTCGTGGCCGCGCTCTGCCTGCTCTTCGCCGCGCCCGCCGGCGCCGGCTCGCTGGTGCCCAACGGCAAAAACGTCTTCTTCGGGCTCAGCGACACCGGCAACAGCGCCGACTTCGGCCAGTTCTCGAGCGCGCTGCACAAGCACCCGGCGCTGATCGAGTCCTTCCGCACCTGGGGCTCGGACTTCCCCGACTCGATCGAACGCTGGCAGGCGGCGCGGGCACGGCCGGTGCTCCACATCACCACCGCCGACAACACCGACGGACACGAGATCATCACCCCGCGTGGGATCGCCACCGGCGGCGGCGACGACTACCTGATCCGCCTCAACAAGCTCTTCTGGGCGAAGCGGATGCGCGCCTACATCCGGCCGCTGGGAGAGCCCAACCGCTGCCTCAACGTCTACGCCGCATACGACTGCGCGGGCAAGCCGCGCGACGCCGCCCACAGCACCCGCTGGTACAAGCTCGCCTTCCGCCGCATCTACGTGATCGTCCACGGCGGCGGCAAGCGCGAGCAGATCGACGCGCGCCTGCACGAAGCGGGCTTGCCACCGCTGCAGAGCGACATCGCCGGCCTGCCCAAGGCGCCGGTGGAAGTGATCTGGAGCCCGCTGCCCGCCGGCTCGCCGACCGTCCCCCACAACCGCCCCCGCTTCTACTACCCCGGGGCCAAGTGGGTCGACTGGGCGGGGACCGACTTCTACGCCGACAACCAGGACTGGAAGGCCCTGTACGGCCTCTACCGGCGCTACTCCGACAAGCCCTTCGCGATCACCGAGTGGAGCGTCGACACCGGCGACGACTCCGACTACGTGCGCAAGCTGATGACCTGGGTCGACCACCACCGCCGCACCAAGATGCTCGTCTACTACCAGGACTTCGGCTCGACCAGCTCCTACCGGCTGCAGAGCTCGCCGCTCAGCCTCGGCGTGCTGCGCAACCAGATCCACAACGGCCGCTTCCCCTCCTACGCCCCGTTCCCCCCGAAGGCCCCGCCGCCCCCGCCGGGCGGCGTCGCACCTCGGAAGTGATCGGGCGCCACCTCCTCCGCTTCGCGTCCGGGGCGGCTAGCGAGCCGGCACGCGATTCGCCAGCCCGCGCCGGTACTTGAACGGCTGCAGGGCGGTGATGCTCGAGTAGCCGACCAGGTAGATGCGGCGGCCGTCGGAGACGACTGCGGTGTAGGTGCCGCGCGGGTAGTGGAAAACCGGCCGGCCGCCCTTCATCGTGAAGCCGGTGGTCGAGGTGCCGTCGAACTCGGCGGCGTAGACGATTTCGCCGACCGCGGTCAGCGAGCCGATCACCGAACCTCCCGCCGAGCGGATCCAGCGCGGCACCCCGTTCTTCGCGTTGAGCGCGTAGACGTTGCCGTCGAAGGAGCCGATGTACACGGTCGGGCCGGTGTGGCCGGTGCTGGCGACGGCGGGCCCCGAGTAGACATAGCCGCCGGTCGAGTAGGTCCAGGCGATCGCCCCGTCGTGGCGGTCGAAGCTGTATACGCGAGTGTCGTTGTTGCCGGCGTAGACGCGGCCGAAGGCGACGGCGGGGGTCGAGTAGAACTCACCCGAGGTGCCAAAGCCCTGCCCGAGCGATCCGGTCTGCCAGACCAGCTTGCCGTTCTTGGCCTCGACCGCGTTCATATCGCCGCCGTAGTCGCCGACGTAGAGAACGCCGCCGTAGTAGGCCGGAGCGGCCTTGATCGGGCCGCCGAGGCCCGTTGCCCAGCGTACGTGGCCGTTGCGAGTGCTGAGCGAGTAGAGGTTGCCGTCTTCGCAGCCGAAGTAGAGGCTGCGGCCGACGACGACCGGCGAGGACTCGGCCCGCCCCGGCAGCGAGTGTTTCCAGATGATCTTGCCGGTACGGGCGTCGAGCTTGACCACGTGGCCGGGGACGAGGTTGACGATGTAGAGGCGGTGCTTGTAGTAGGTCGGTGAGGAGGCGTTGAGCCGGCCGATTCGCCGCTTCCAAAGCTGCTTGCCGGTGTCGGCGTCGAGGGCGATGGCAAAGCCGCTGTTGTTGACGAAGTAGAGCTTGCCGCCGGCGATGGTCGGCGGGAACTCGAGCAGCGGCCCGTCCGTGTAGCGCCAGACTTCCTGGAAGGGCGGCCGCACTCCCTTGGCCGGCAGGTAGCGGGTGCGGGCGCGGTCGTAGCCGTAGAGCGGCCAGCTGACCGTCCTGCGCTTCTGCACCTTCGGCTTCTGTGGCTGGAAGGCGGCCGCTTCGTTGTGGATGTCGGCGGGCCGCTTGAGGGCGTCGTACGCGATTCCCACGATGCCCCCGATGACGACCACGACCGAGGCAATCAGCGCCACCGTCGCCCAGCGGTGCTCGCGCCACATCTGCTTGGCCCCCATCCAGGCGGCGGCCAGGCGGGCCTTCAACGCCGCAACTCCCCCATCGCGACGAAGCCGAGCCGTTCGTAGATTGGCGGGCCCATTCCGGGCCGGCTAGGCCTCGGCCACAGCACGGCGCTCGGACTCGGACACGACGCCGTTCAGCAGTTCCGTGACCGCGCGCTCAAGCCCGATCATCACGACTTTTCCGGCGAAGGGAATCGTCGGAATCGCCTTCAGCGCGTAGGTGACCTTGGTGCCGGCGTCGCTCGGCTCCAGCGAGACGGTGCCGAGGTGATCGCGCAACGGCAAGCCCGAGAGGACCTTGTAGGAGAAGCGGCTCGGCCGCTCGTAGACGACCACCTCCTCGCGGATCGGCGGCCCTACGGCGGCAAGCACCCTGACCGCGCCGACCCCGTCGGGCGCCGGATCGCCTTCCCGCTCGAGCGTCGACTTGCGCAGCCGCGTGATCTCCGCGTAGCGGCGGTGATCGGTAAGAACGTCGAAGACCACCTCGGGCGGCGCGTCTACCTCGCGAAAAAGAGTGAAGCTGGCCACGACGCGAGAGCCTACCTACCCGAGCTTCCAGCGCTGCGGGTCGGTTCCGTCGATCGGGCCGGCCTCCCCGAGGATCGCCAGGTGGTCGAGGCTGGAGAGGACGATCTGCAGGGCCCAGATGCTGGCCGGACCGTTGACGTTGTCGGGACCGACGAGGTCGGCGACGATCTCGAAGGCCGTCTTCTCCCCTTCGCCGAGCGAGTCGCGCACTTTGCCGAGCAGCTCGTCGACCTGACGGCGGGCCTCGGCGATCTTCGCCTCCGGATCGCGGAAGGTGCGGCCGTGACCGGGCAGGACGAGGTCGACGTCGAGCGGCTCGACCTCGTCGAGGCTGCGGAGGAATTCGCCGACCGGGTCGGGGCTGTGGCCGTGGTCGAAGAAGAGCACCGTGCGGCCGAGCAGGTGGTCGCCGGAGATCATCAGCTTGCGCTCGGGCTGGTGCAGGACGACGTGGGACGGAGCGTGGCCCGGCGTCTCGTGGACCTGCCAGGTGCCGAGGTCGGTCTCGACCTCAACGCCTGGGAGCAGGTCCCGGTCGGGCTCGACGATCGCGTCGATGCCGTTGTCGTCGTCCTCTTCGCGCCGCTCCCGGAAGCGCTCCAGCGAGGCCATTGGCACGCCGCTTTGCCGGCCGATCTCGATCCGCTGCTCGAGCGCCGCCTGCGGGTCATCGGCCATCAGGCGCACGTGGCCCCAGGCCGGGTGCATCCAGAGCTCGCAGCCTGCCCCCGCGACGATCGGCGCGGCGAGGCCATAGTGGTCGGTGTGGGAGTGGGTGCAGACGAGCAGGCGCACGTCCTCGAGCCCGAAGCCGGCCTGGGCCAAGGCAACGTCGAAGCGGCGCAGGCCGCCCTTGCCGCCGATCCCGGTGTCGAAAAGGACGATGCCGCCGTCCGCGGCGACGGCCCAGACGTTGCCGTGCGGGACACCGGGCCAGGGCAGCGGCAGTCGCAGCCTCCAGGCGCCGGGGATCACCTTCTCCGCGCGGGGCGTCTCGGGCTTTTTGCGCTCGTCCGCCATCGCGCCAATCCTCTCAGGGTGAGACGGATCCTCGCGTGAGGACCGTCAAGCTGGATAGGTTGCTCTTTAGATGGAGGAGCGAAGCCCCAAACGCGCCGGCGTAGTCCTCGCGACGCTGATCCTCGTCGCCGCGGTCGCCAACCTCAATCTCGCGGTCGCCAACGTCGCCCTGCCCGACATCGGCAAGGCATTCGGCTCCGGCCAGACGACGCTCAACCTGATCGCCGTCGGCTACTCGCTCGGGCTGGCGACCTCGGTCCTCTACCTCGGCGCGCTCGGCGACCGCTACGGGCGCAAGATGATGCTGCTGCTCGGCATGGGGCTCTCGATCCCCGCCTCGCTGCTGGCCGGCTTCGCGCCCTCCGACGGCGTCCTCTTCGTCGCCCGCGTCCTCGGCGGCATCGCCGCCGGGATGGCCTTCCCGACCACGCTGGCGCTGATCACCGCGCTCTGGTCCGGCAACTCGCGGACCCGCTCGATCGCGCTGTGGTCGGCGATCGGCGGCGCGATCGCCTCGCTCGGGCCGCTGCTCTCCGGCGCCCTGCTGGAGCACTTCGACTGGGGCTCGGTCTTCCTGGTCACCCTGCCGCTCGCCGCCATCGCCCTCTTCATGGCCTGGCGCTACGTCCCCGCCCACGTCAACGAGACGACCGAGCCGGTCGACAACCTCGGCGGGATCCTCTCGATCCTGCTGATCGCGGCGATCGTGATGGGGATCAACCTCGCCCCGGTCCCGGGCAAGGGAACCCTGGCGATCGGCCTCGGCCTCGTCGCGATCGCGGCCGCGGTGGTCTTCGTGATCCGCCAGCGGCGCGCCCGCTCGCCGCTCTACGACCTCGAGGTGGCCTCGCGGCGGATCTTCTGGGTCGCCGCCTGCGCCGGGATCATCGTCTTCGGCTCGCTGATGGGCGCGATGTTCATCGGCCAGCAGTTCCTCCAGAACGTGCTCGACTACTCGACCGTGGACTCGGGCCTGGCGATCCTGCCGGCGGCGGCGCTGATGGTCGTCGTCGCCCCCCGCTCGGCCAAGCTGGTCGAGGCGCGCGGCGCCCGCTTCACCCTGCTGATCGGCTACGTCTTCTGCCTGCTCGGCTTCCTGACGATGCTGCTGCTCTGGAAGCAGGGCATCGCCTACTGGAAGGTCGGGCTCGGCTACGCGCTGATCGGGATCGGCGTCGGCTTCGCCGGCACCCCGGCGTCGCACTCGCTGACCGGCTCGGTGCCGGTCAAGCGCGCCGGCATGGCCTCGGGCACCGCCGACCTGCAGCGCGACCTCGGCGGCGCGATCATGCAGTCGATCTTCGGCGCCCTGCTGACCGCCGGCTACGCCGCCGCCGCCAGCGCCGCGATCACCTCCTCGCCGCAAGCGAGCAAGGTCACCGAAAACGTCGAAGGCGAGCTGACCAAGTCCTTCTCCAGCGCCGCCGACCTCGCCGAACAGTACCCGCAGTACTCCAACCAGATCGTTGCCGCCGCCAAGGCTTCCTTCCTGAAGGGCGACGAGCTGGCCTACACCGCCGGCATCGGCGCCGTCCTGCTCGGCGCCGCGCTCGTCTTCTTCCTCTTCCCGAAGAAGGACGAGGAGGAGGCACTGCTAGCGCAATACGCTGCAGAAGATGCCTGAGGAAAGACAGTCGCGCCTCGGCGCCACCCTGCGCGAAGGCGAGCGCGTAACCCCGCTGGAGCTCTTCTTCGACCTCGTCTTCGTCCTCGCGATCACCCAGTGCACGGCGCTGATGGCGCACCACCCGACCTGGTCGGGGCTGGCCCAGGGCCTGCTCGTGCTGGGAATGCTCTGGTGGGCCTGGACCGGCTACGCCTGGCTGACCAGCGTCGTCGACCCCGAGGAGGGAGCGGTGCGGCTGGTCATCTTCGGCGCGATGGCGGCGCTGCTGCTCGTCTCGCTCTGCGTGCCGGAAGCGTTCGGCCACCTGGGGCTCGCCTTCGCCCTGATCTACGGCGTCGTGCGCTACGCACAGATCGCCCTCTTCATGCTCGCCAGCCCCGAGGACGACGGCCTGCGCCACTCGGTGCTCGGGCTCGCCGTCAGCACCCTCGTCGCGGTCTCGCTGCTGGCGCTTGCCTCGGCCTTCGACGGCCTCGCCCAGGGAGCGCTCTGGGCCCTGGCGCTGTTCCTCGACATGGCGGGGCCTTATTTCTTCGGCTCCGAAGGCTGGAAACTGATGCCGGGGCACTTCGCCGAGCGCCACGGTTTGATCGTGATCATCGCCCTCGGCGAGTCGATCGTCGCGATCGGCGTCGGCGCGGAGCACGCGCTGAACCTCGGCATCGGCACCGCGGCGGTGCTCGGCGTCGCCCTGACCGCGGCGATGTGGTGGGTCTACTTCGACGTCGTCGCGATCGTCTCCGGCCGCCGCCTTGCCGAGGCCGAAACTGGGCGCGCGCAGAACGAGCTGGCACGCGACTCCTACTCCTACCTGCACCTGGTCATGGTCGCCGGGATCGCCCTCACCGCCCTGGGCCTGAAAACGACGATCGGCCATTTCGGCGATCACCTGCACACGGTCCCCGCCTTTGCCCTGCTCGGCGGCGTCGCGATCTACCTGCTCGGGCTGGTCGCCTTTCGCTACCGCCATGTCCGGACGATCAGCCGCCGCAAACTCGGGTTGGCGATCGTCCTGCTGATCCTCGTCCCGGTGGCGACCGAGGTGCCGGCGCTGCTCGTCCTCGCCGCCGTCAACGTGCTGATCTGGGCGATGATCGCCTACGAGACCCGCATGTACGGCGAGGGGCGAGTGCGCCTGCGCCGCGAGGCAGCCGCGGCTTAGAGCGCTTGGGAGGGTCTCCGCCGACGCGGGCCCGCAGGGTGCTCGAACTCCTGCATCGCGCCGGCGATCGCGAAGCAGAGGGCGCCGCCGATCGTCCCCCAGTTGGCGATGCCGACCGCCAGCGCGTCGCCGGTGGAGGGGCGCACGAAGGAAGCCACGGCGGAGACCATGAAGAGGATCGAGCCGATCTGGTTGACGACGACGATCCACCAGCCGAGGTCGCGGTGGCGCCAGAAGCGCCAGCCGCCGATCCCGACCAGGGCCAGATGGCCGGAGACGAGGAAGAGCGCGCAGCCGATGAGGTCCGGCGACCAGACCAGCCGGTCCTCTTCGGCCGCGCTCAGCCCTTCGATGAACGAGTCGACGAGGTTGATCGCGAAGACGATCGTGCCCGCGAAGAGGACGGCGGCGCTGAGCCAGGCCAGGCGCGGCGGCTCGCGCGACCACCAGCGCCACCGCGCCGGCACGACACCACCCGGCTCGTCGGGCTCGTTGACGACCTGGACCAGTGAGGCGTAGCCGCCGGTGCTGAAGAAGAAGCCGCCGACCAGGTAGACCGAGAGGTAGACGTCCTCGGCGACGCCGGCCTGCGCCAGCGCCGCGCCGATCGCGAACAGCGAGCCGCCGACGACGAAGGCGGTCGCGGCGACCGCGTTGACAATTCTCAGTCTCCGAGCAGGGTTTGGAGCCACTTTCAAAATGATCGCGGCCCGGATGAGGCCGAATGACACTGCGCGGATACGACCCCGCCACGACGTCCCACGTGGCGGCGCCACGTGGGAGTCGAGTCGTGTCCGTCCCGCTTGGTCCTCGACCTCCCCGGACTCGCGCTAATTTTGAAAGTGGCTCTTATGGGGCGACGAACGTACCCGGATCGGGACCGATCCGCCGGCCGACGTCGAGAGCGGCGATCTCGGTCATGTCGTCGTCGGTGAGCTCGAAGTCGAACAGCGCGAAGTTCTCGCGGATCCGCTTCGGGGTGACGGATTTGGGGATGACGACGTTGCCGAGCTGCAGGTGCCAGCGCAGGATCGCCTGCGCGGGGGTGCGGTCGTGGCGGGCGGCCACCGCGGCGATCGTCTCGTTGGCGAGCAGGTCGCCCTGGGCAAGCGGGCTCCAGGACTCGGTCGCGATGCCGTGTTCGGCGTGCCAGGCGCGCAGCTCGGCCTGTGGGAAGTGCGGGTGGAGCTCGATCTGATTCACCGTCGGCAGCACCTCCGCCTCGCCGTCGAGCATCTCCAGGTCCTCGACGCGGAAATTGGAAACGCCGATCGTGCGCGAGCCGCCCTCCGCGTGGATCTTTTCGAAAGCGCGCCAGGTATCGAGGGCGTGACCCTCGGTCGGCACCGGCCAGTGGATCAGGTAGAGGTCGACGTGGTCCATGCCAAGCCTGTCGATGCTCTTCTGGAAGGCGCCCAGGGTCGACTCGTAGCCCTGCGCGGAGTTCCAGAGCTTGGTGGTGACGAAGATCTCGCCGCGGGGAATGCCCGAAGCGGCGATCGCCGCTCCCACGCCGCGCTCGTTGCGGTAGGCGGCGGCGGTGTCGATGTGGCGATAGCCAGTCTCGAGCGCCTCCTCGACCGCGTCCTGGGTCTTCTCCGGCGGCACCTGGAAGACACCGAAGCCAAGCTGGGGGATCTCGACCCCGTCGTGAAGCGTCACCGTGGGGATCGACGTCGCCTGGGTCATCTCGTGCCTCCGTTCCTGTCGCTTGAGCGGGGAACCGCAGGGGGCAGCTACCCGACCGGGGGAACGATTACTCCTCGCCGCGGCCTGCTAGCTGGTCGCGAGGCCGATGGCCAGCAGCGGGAAACCGACCATCAGGCCGAGGTAACCGCCGATCGCGACAGCGGTGAGCGTCTTGGTGGTGGTCGACCTGACCCCAACGACAAAGCTGAGGAGCACGCAGAACGCAGAGATTCCGAGGCCGATCCAGAAGACGTCAGGCATGAGCGCGACGAGATTATCGGACATCGCGATCGGCCGCACGCTGCTCTACTTCGACCTCCAGGTCGAGGCCGAAGAGGCGCCGGCGAAGCGCCGGCGCGAACGGCTTCCGCGCCGCAAGCCCGGAGACGAAGCGGCCCCCGAGCCCGCGCGGTAGCTTTCGCAAGCGTGAAGCTGCTCGCCTTCAGCGACCTGCACCGCGACCTCGGTCAGGCCGCCGAGCTGGTCGCGATGTCGGCCGAAGCCGACGTCGTGATCGGAGCGGGGGACTTCGCCTCGATACACGAGGGCCTGGGCGAGACGATCGATGCGCTCGTGGCGATCGAGACGCCGACGATCCTGGTCCCCGGCAACAACGAGACCGAGAGCGCCCTGCGCGAGGCAGCGTCGGGATGGAGCGCCGCAACCGTCTTGCACGGCGAGGGCACAAGCGTCGACGGAGTCGAGTTCTACGGCCTCGGCGCCGGCATCCCGGCGACGCCCTGGGACTGGAGCTTCGACCTCGACGACGAGGCGGCGACCGCGATGCTGGCGGCGTGCCCGCAGGGCGCGGTCCTGGTCCTCCACTCGCCGCCCCAGGGGTACTGCGACTCCAACGGCCACGGCGACCACTTCGGCAGCCCCGCCCTGCTCGAGGCGATCGAGGCCAAGCAGCCGCGCCTGTCGGTCTGCGGCCACATCCACGAGTCCTGGGGCTGCGAGAGCAGGATCGGCGACACCCCACTCCGCAACCTCGGCCCAAAGGGCACCTGGCTCGAGGTCTAAAGACCGCTAGGGCAGCTGCGAAGCGGTGCCATCGCCGACCTGCGCGGCTTCACCTTCGCTGCCTTCATCCGGACAGTCGGAAACGCCATCGCCTTCGGTCGAGCCCCCGGACGGAGGGGGCGGGATCGATTCAGGACGTTCGGGCGGCAGGGATTCCGGACCTTCGGCACCGACTCCGGCATTGATCGGCGGCGTGGACGGCGTTTCGCCAGGCTTGCCGACGTCACCGACTTCCCCTTCCGTCGCCGTAGGGGCGGGAGCGCCGGCGGTTTCGGGCAGATTCGGCAACGGCACGGCGGCGGCGCCCTCAGACGTCGGCGAGCCGGGATTGCGAGCGACCTCGATGGGGGCGGGCGAAACCGCGATGGTTCCGTTCGCCGGGCCGCCGGCCTCCGCTCCTCCGGGCCGCCCCGCGTCGGATTCCCGACCCGATGCGGGAACCGCGGCGATCGCGGAGACCGCGGGGGTGCTCGGGCCACCGGCAGGATTCGAGCTGGGACTGCCAGCCTCCGGGTGCTTAGCCGCAGCAACGACCGCGGCGCCCACTCCGACATCGCTCTTGGCCGTGCCACCGACGAGTCCCAGGCCGGGAGCCGGCCACTCGTCCGGCGCCTTGAGCGAGACCAACGGAACGAAGGCGACCAGTGCCGCCACGATCAAGACCGTTCCCAGCAGGGATCCAGCCATATAGGTATGTGCCCAGCTTTTCAAGCCCGCCTCCGCTTTGGTCTCTACCCAGCGTGCCACTATGCGCGAGATATGCCATACCAATTATTTGGACTTCCGGAGCAGACTCGACCAGATCCCCTGGCCCAAGCCTGACGGTGTCCCACCAAAAGACCCCAATTTGCCGACTGATGGCAAGAGTCAGGCCATCGGGGCCCGACGCAAGCGAACGCGCCCAACGGGGATTTTGAACTTGTGACCTTCGGTTTCGTAGACCGAGAGGCTAGGCACTCTCTAGTCACCCCGGGGCGTGCGTCGTCGCGCCGTGGCCGCTTCGACTCGATCGGCGGCCCGCTCGGCTGGCTCGTGCTCCCACACCCGGATCACCCTCCATCCCGCCTCCACCATCCGCCTGTTCATGTCCCGGTCTCGCTCGCCATTGGCACGGAATTTCGCTTCCCACCACTCGGTGTTGGTGCGAGGAAGGGTCCCGTGGATCGGACAGTGGTGCCAATAGCAACCGTCGACGAAGACGGCGATCCGGTCGCGTGGGAAGACAATGTCCGCGCGGCCACGCTGGCCCGGCAGCGGTCGGCGGTCGACGAAGAACCGCAGGCCGCGGCGGTGTAGCTCCGAGCGCAGCTCCAGCTCGGGAGCCGTGTCGCGGCGCTTCTGCGCGCTCATTCGGCGCCGCATCTCCTCTGAAGACGCGGGCGGCTTGTAGCGCTCCCTGCTCATTCCCCGCGTAGGCAGTGCTCCAGCAACTCGGGGAGCTGCGCCGGGCTGATGATTCCAATCAACCCGGGAAGCGTATCGGCCCATCCCGGCGAACCGACCACACCGACCGGCCCAACGACCACTGCGGTCACGGCGGCGCAAATCTCGCTGGCCTCGGTCGCGTAGGCGAGGGCCTGCAGGTAGCCGCCTCGCGCCACGACCGATCCGCTGTTCGAGTACTTGCACTCGATCAGCAGAGCCCGCCGGCCCGGTTGCGCCAGCATTACGTCGCATCCCAGCGCCGAGCCGGCGCCATCGATACCCGCCGCCACCTTTTTGTAGGGCTCCTCGCGGTCATAGTGGCTCCAAGCGCCAGCGGCCTCGAACCAGAGGTCCCACTCCTCGCCCTCGCTGTCGACGACCGCGAAGGCGGGGCCGTGGACCGAGGCCCCCAGCGGAAACAGTGAGGTGACGCGGGCGCCCGAGGTCCGCAGGCTGTGGAGGACCTCGCCGAGCACACCAAGATGGAAGAGCCTCCAGGCGAAGTCCGGGTCCGGGGCGATCAGCTCGAGCGCTAGCCGCTCCAGGTCGGTCTCTAGCGCGACCAGCTTGCTCGCCACGTCCGCGAGCTCGCTCCACGGGGAGCCGATGGATCGCACTCCGCGCAGGTCCGCGTGTCCAGGGCGATCGGCTTCCAGGTCGGCGAGCGACGGCTCGGAGAGCAGGCTCAACGCCACCTCACACCTGTCCCGCGCCGCCCGCTCCGCCGCAGTGACGGGTGCCGCCGCGTCGCGACGGACGAGATCGAGCTGGTGCAGCACCCAGACGAGGACCTCGACGAGGAGGTCGTCGAGCTGGCGCTGCGGCCGGCGGCCGACGAAGTGCTGCGGCGGCCAGCCGAGTCGCCGCGTCGCCCGCCAGTCAGTTCCCGAGAGCGGCCGGTCGGCGCGGACCCGCGAGCGGCTGACCGCGGGCGGGATCGCGTCTATCCAGCGCCGCGGATCGACCGGCCAGCGGGCAATCTGCGGCTCCAGTTGCGCGAAGAGGATCCGGTGGGCGCGGGCGCGGACGTCAGCGTGATCCCAGCGGCGCTCGGCCACAGGGTCCTGACACGCGGCCAGCGCTTCGAAGAGTTGGCCGCGACCCGACCACGACCGCAGTACCTCCTCGATGCCGCGTTCGGGAATCGGGGGCAGCCCGCTCAGGCCAGCGAGGGAAGCTGATCCGTCAAGAACGTCCATTGGGCCTCGCTGAGCAAACCTTGCTCGATGGTTCGGGTGCGCAGGAGGTCGAGGTCCTGCGGTGGTTGCTGGGCTAGCTGGGTTCCCACCCCGAGGAGATAGGCCTCGACCAACAACCTCTCCACCTCCTCGGGCGGTTGGTCGTCGACGACCAACTGGTCCCCGTCGCCCACGAAGCCAAAATCGAGGCGCAGCCCGTTGACGATGTAGGAAGCGGCGCGTAGGAAAACAGCCGGGCCGAGCGGGGCCTCGGTCTCCAGATGGGCGCCATAGAGGCCGCAGAGCACCTCGGCGACCCGGTCCGGCATCCCCACCGTCCACGGTGCCAGAGCCTCTCGGAAACGGTCGACGTCGAGGGGTGCGACCGGAACCCGCATAAAGCGGCGCCCGAGCGCCTGTCCGACCCGGAATACACGTTGGGCGTCGAGAGCGTTGTAGGTCCCGACTACGCGCCAGTCAGAGTTAGCGGTATATCGAAGCGACGCAAGCGCCTCCGCCGGCGCTACTAGATCATTGAATGCAGGCCCTTCGGACCTCTCGGCGCCCCGCTTCCAACCTAGCTCGACCGAGGGAGCGTCGGCGGTGGTTGCCGCCGTTGCGATCTGGACATCCTGACCCGCCAACCAAGTGAGCAGCGCGCCAAAGATCTTGTCGAGGTCCGCGCGGTTTGCCTCGTCGAGGACAAGCCATTCGTCTGCCGCGATCGCCTGCAAGAGGAAGCCCGGCCTGAACACGAGCTCGCCTTGTACGACGGTTTGACCGCCGACCAGGTCCTGAAAGGTCCACCCCTCCTCCGCGGTCACCCGCCGGAATCCGCTAGGCGGATGGCTGATCCCGAACTGCTCCGGTTCCACGTCGACCCGATCGAGCAGGTGGTCGACCAGCAGGCTCTTCCCGGTCCCGGGTGGGCCGACCAGCATCACCGCGGGCGAGGTCGCGACCGAGAGCCTGAGCATGCGCTCCAGACGGGAATCGACCACGAGCGGGGGACGGGCAAGGTCGAGAACCGGGCCGCGGACGATGGCGGAGCTCTTTGCCTCGCCGATGATCAGGTGCAGTTCCGCCTCAGGCGCAAGTTCCTGAATCTTGACTACGGCCGGGTGATTGGGATCGCCGACGATGTCCAGCAGACGCGGCTGATCCTCGCTGACGATGATGAAGACCTGGGCGGGGCGGTCCGCGCCGACAACCTTCGCCATCGCGAAGTCGAGCAGATCCTCGCGGGTCCCAGCCTCCGCCTGTCGACCGAGGACGGCCGCGGCAACGACCGGGCCGGTGGCCAGGAACTGATTGAGACGTGGCCGCACGTTGGCCTTGTCGGAGACATACGTGAACCGAGCCGGCCGCCAGCGTTTTTCAGCCGGGCGCCCCTCGAGCCCCAGTTCAGAGGCGAGCCATTTGTTGAGCTTGACCGGTTCACCGGTATCGGTGAGATTGACCGATCCGAGAGCGTCGGCCAGATTTTTATTGAAGGTCATGCTGCCAATTCTGCCCTGAAGCCCTTCAAGTGCAGGCGAAGTGCATCCAGTAGCCCGTCGGGAAAGCGCAAGGTGCTGCGTTCGGCCCGGCCAAGAAACCCACGGGCTGCCCGCTCGGAGAGCGGTCGCGGCGGGTATTCGAGGAATCCGGCCAGATCTAGGTCGCCTTTCGGCTGCACCGGCCAAGCGGAGACGTCCACCGCGAACGAGCCTCCAGGGCCCCCCCAGGCGGCCTTCGGCCAGCTGGCGCCGGAATCGAACTCCTTTTGCTCGACGGCCTCCGGGTCCCAGGCAGGGGATGCCCCGAGCCGGAGTCCCAACCATTCCGAGACCGGCACACTGACAGCGTTCCCGACCAGCTTCCAGCGGGGGCCGTTGCGGCGTTGGGGATCGTCGACCGCGGGGGCAGTCCAGTCGGCGCTGAACCCCTGCAGCCGCTCGGCGTCGCGAATGTCCGGCAGGACGAGGTCGCCGTTGGGCAGCCAGATCGCCGGCGGCGAGGGGATGCCGACGCTCGACCCGCCCTTGATGGTGGGAATGGCGTCGACCGCCCAGCCGAGGCCACGGATCCCCTCCGTCCAGTAGAAGCCGCAAGCGCGTCCCTTGTGCGCCGGCGTCGCCGGTTCCCCCGCGTCCTCGCCGAAGAGGACCCCCCGGGGGTCGAGCGAGCGCGAGGCGAGCAGCAACACGCGGCGACGGCGCTGCGGCAGCCCGAAAGCCCTGCTGTCGACCACCCGGTAGGCCCAGGTGAACCCTTGGTCGGCGAGTTCGCTCGTCAGGTACCGCATCGCCTCTCCCCGCTCCAACTGCAGCATGAAGGGCACGTTCTCGAGTAGCAGCCAGTCGGCGCTACTCCCGTTCACCAGCCGAAAGACCTCCTGCACAAGCCCCGAGCGCCCACCGGTGATGCCGGCAGTCCGGCCGGCCTGCGAAAGGTCCTGACAGGGGAAGCCGGCTGCGACCAGATCGACGTTCCCAACGCTCTCCAATTCGCGGACGTCACCCGCGATCGGCACGCTGAAGCGATCGCCCAGAACCGCGACCGCCGCCTCGTCGTTCTCGCAGAGCAGCGCGGTCTCGTGTCCGGCGTTGTGGAAACCCTCCTCGATTCCGCCGATCCCGGCGAAAAGGCCGGCAATACGAAGGGGCGTGGCGTCGGAGGGGGACGACGCGAGACGAACGTGGCTCACCCAACCGATCTTCTCAGCCGGGTCCGACGCCATCTTGCGCCTGATGGCAGCGGATCGCCCGCGTAGATTGTGCGCGTGGCAGTCTCGCGAACATCCAAGAGCGTCGCCAGGGCGGGCTCCGAGGTGGAGATGCTCCACTTCACCGTCGCCTCTGCCCTCCTCCGCGAGCTGGGAGAGCGGCTGGTCGGCCAGGCGCACATCGCGCTCGCGGAGCTGATCAAGAATTCCTTCGACGCCGACGCCACCGTGGTCGAGCTAACGGTCGACGAAGAGGAAATCGTGGTCAGCGACAACGGCCACGGGATGACCCGCGAGGCGTTCACCGACTTCTGGATGCGAATCGGGTCTCCCCACAAGGAGGAGCAGGAGGTAAGTCCGAACGGCCGGCCCCTGACGGGCTCGAAGGGCGTCGGGCGGCTGGCGGCCCAGTTCCTTGCGCACGACCTGCGGATCGAAACCTGCGCCGGCCGGGGCCTGGAGCTGCTGGAGGCGAGTGTCGACTGGGACGAAGCGGTCGAAGCGGGTGAGCTGACCGAGGCCCGCGCGTTTGTAGAGAGTAGTCGTCGTAAAGGCGATTTCCCAGAGAGCTCATGGCATGGCACGAGACTGGTTCTCAAATTCCTCAAGCAGGAGTGGGACGCGGACTCATTGGAGTTACTCGGCCGCGAGCTCTGGCCGCTGCGCCCCCCGTTCCGGGCTTCCACCGACGACGACAAGAGCGCCTTCGACATCGAGCTCAGCAGCAACCTGGAGGGAGCGGAGGCAAGCTTCGAGAAACAGATGAAGGCGATCCTTGACCTCTGGGACGCACGCATCTCGGGTCGGCTGATCCCGCTCGACGAGGATCCCGACGGCCGCCCCGGAGGCCGGCGCACCGTGCAGATCAGCGTCGAGCTCGGGGGGAAGATCACGAGCTACCGCCACGTCATCGAGCGGTGCAAGCTGAACATCCTCGACTACGAGGTCCGGGTCTTCGACCTCCGAAACCGACAACCGTCCGGGATCAAGGTCGAAACCGCGCGGAACTACCTCAACCGCTTCGGCGGCGTCCACGTCTACGACGCCGGCTTTCACCTCCCCTACTACGGGCCCGAAGCGGACTGGCTGCAGATCGAGATGGACCACTCCCACCGCCTGGTCAAATCGAAACTCCTCCCCAATGAGCTGCGACCTCCTGGCGCCCTGACCTTCCTCCCGACCAACTCGCGGCTGTGGGGCGTCGTCAACGTGAACACGGGCAAGGAGCGCAAGAACGCCAGGAAACGCAGGCTGAAAGAGCGCAACGCGCTGACGATCCAGGTCACCCGCGACCGGTTGGTCGACAACGTCGCTTACAGGAGTCTCGTCGAGGCGGTGCGGGTGGGGCTCGACCTCTACGCGACGGTGGAGTCGCAGAAACATGCGGAAGAGATCGAACGGCTACGGCCGACTGAGGCATTCCCCGTCAAGGCCCAGCGCATCGAGGACGTGCTCGACCGCCACAGCGCCGAGATCCCCGCTCCCGTCCTGCGCGAACTGAACACCCAATTCGAGGACATGGTGCACAGCGCCGAAGCCCAGACGCAGCTGGCGGCGGGACGGGCGGGCCTACTCGGCACGCTCGCCACCGCAGGGATCAGCGCCGTCGCCTTCGAGCACGAGTTCACCCGCAGCCTCGAGTCGTTGGAACGCTCGGCCAAGCAACTGCGGACCGCCGTCGCGAGCGAAGAATTCGAGAGGGTGGACGATCTCGTCGGCGACCTGCTCGAAGTCGTCGCGGAGGCGCGCCGAATGCGCCAGGTCTTCAGCCCTCTGCTGAGCGAAGAAGACAGGGCCCGCAAGGTCAACCCTCGGGCGGAGCCGTTGATCGCCGGCGTCTTCGAGGCCCTGGGACCGTTCGCGGCGGGTGTCATGCCCGAGTTCGAGGACCTGGATGACGTCCGTCTACCCTCCGGTACCCAGGCTGAGTGGTCAGCCCTCTGGCAGAACCTCGCCGTCAACGCGATAAACGCGATGTTCGAGAGCTCCGAGCGAAGAATCCTGGTCTGGCACCACCGGGACGGCAGGCGGCACTCGATCCTGATGGAGGACACCGGCTCGGGCGTCGACCTCGACGAGGCAGACAAGCTCTTCGAACCCTTCCGCCGTGCAACCTCCCTTCCCGAGCACAACCTCGGCGTCGGTTTCGGTGGAACCGGCCTGGGGCTTACGATCGTCCGCATGCTGGCCGAAACGCTGCAGTGCACTGTGGACTTCGTGGATCCGTCGCCCGGTTTCTCTACCGCCACTCGAGTCGCCTGGAGAGAGCAATGACTAAGAAGATCGTCGTCTGCGATGACCTCGAGGAACGCAGGGGAGATTGGAGGCGGAAACTCGAAGGTCTCGCCCCACCCCCGGAGTGGGAGATCGAGCTGCTGACGGAGGATGAGCTGGCGCACGAGCTGCGGGTGCTGCAAGCGAGGCAGCTGACCGCACGGCCGGACGCTGGGTCGCACGATCTCGAGGTCGACCCCGAGGAAACGTCCAAATTCGACCAGACCTCGATCCTGATCATGGACTACGACCTGGCTCTGTTCGAAAAACCGGGTCTTACCGGTGAGCAGGTGACCTACCTCTCTCGCTGCTATTCGGGCTGCAAGGTCATCGTCGGGGTCAACACCACCGGCCAAACGAACTACTTCGACCTAACGCTCGTCGATCACATCAATTCCTTCGCCGACGTCAACGTCGGCAGCGACCAGTTGACCTCGCCGATTCTCTGGGACGAAGAGCCGAGCGGCCTCAGCCCGTGGTCATGGCCGTCCCTGCCCTCCCTGCTGATCCGGCACGATCAGTGCGTTGACATCGTCGGCGACGGGCAGGAGAACCTGCTCGAGACCGTAGGCCTCGACGGGATCGGCCTGCCCCGCCAAATCGGCCAACCGATCGAGTCCGACGGCGAGGAGAGCCCGGACTTTGCCGCTTTCGTCCAGAAAAGCCTACTCGGACTGCGCGGGGAAGATGCGCCCTGGAAGGGAACGACGGCACGAGTGGGGGCGGCGCGGTCGATGAAGTGGCTGCAGTGCATGGTTCTAACCGCGCAGGACATCCTCGTCGACGCCCCACACCTTTCGCAGCGCAATCCCCTTCTCCTCGGCGTCGAGCCAGACCTGCTGAACCGTGACGTCTTCGAAAGGACGACCGACCGCCAGGGCGCGGCCGCCCACATGGTCGAGGGGCTGAAAATCCACCAGATCCCGCCCTCTCCATGGTTCGATCGCCCCCTTTGGCGCTCGGCGGACGTCAACAGCGACAACAGTCTGCCGGGTGTCGCCTCGCCGTGGGATCGACCGGATCCAACTTTCTTCTTCTGCGAGGACGTCTCGCGGTTCCTACCGCCGTCGCTGGCAAGACGCTTCTTGATGGACGACACGGTGCCGACCAGCCAGCCGATCAGATATGTCGCAAAGCAAGGCGCCCCTGGCCTCGCCGAGATCGTCGGCAGCGACCTCACCGACGTCCAGTACCTGCCGAAAGTACGACTCACGCTCTAGGGCGATGGAGCCGCTCCTGCACACGGTGCTGCTCTTAGCCCAGCACACGACCAGCGCGGGCAACCCCGCGGGCGAACTCCTGAACGAGGCGAGCAGCAGGTTCGCTCGCTTTAACGAGCGTGAACTGGAAGGTTTCTTCGAGACCAATCCAGAGAGGGGTGACACGAGCGAAACAGGTAAATACGTCTTCCTCCCGGTGGTGCCCAACCCGCGGTTACTCCCGGTCCTCAACTTGGCGTACGACTTGCCAAACAACCGGGTAAGGCTCCAACTAGTCCTCTTCGTCGAGAAGGAGGTGGGACAGCAGGCCCGCGCCTTCGGCTATCGCTACGAGTCCCCCGAGACGACGGGTCGTCACACCTTTTGGCACGCACAGCCAATCCACCAACTCAGGCGCCACGACGAAACGACAATCGAACTGCCCGGCCTCGAAGATGGCTGGAGGCCGATAGACACCCCCGCCTTTCCCCTCGACGCCCGATGCGCGATCGACCTTCTGGCCTGCCTGATGATCTCCCTCTACGGATTGCCGGAAGTCGCGTCGATGCAGGCCAACTCCTTCGAAAACCGTCTCGCTGCACAGATTAGGCGCATACGTGATCCAGCGTAGAGCGAGACGAACGCGCCCGACAGGATTCGAACCTGTGACCTTCGGTTTCGTAGACCGACGCTCTATCCAACTGAGCTACGGGCGCGGGTTGAGGCCTTGGCCTCTATTGCGGGGATTCTATGGGGTCAGCGGCCTTGGAACTTGGCGTGGCCGGGGCCCTTGTCCAGGAACGTCTTGACGGCGCCTTGCAGGTCCTCGGTGGCGAAGAGGTCGCCGGCGTCCTCGCGGACCGCTTGGTCGGCTGCCGGGACTCCGCCCTCGCGGTAGCGGCGCAGGATGTGCTTGGTCATCGCGTGGGCTTTCGTCGGCCCGGCGGCCAACTGCGCCGCGTAGTCGCGGGCGCGCTGGTCGAAGCCGTCGTCCTCGAAGAGAAGGTTGACGACTCCCCAGCGCTCCATCTCCTCGGCACCGAAGAGCTCGCCGCTCATCACGAAGTGGCGGGCCCGGCCGCTGCCGGCGCGCTCGGCGAGACGCTGGGTGCCGCCCATCGAGGGAGTGAGGCCGACGACCTTCTCGACCAGGCCGAACTGGGCCGAGCGAGCGGCGAGGATCAGGTCGCAGCCGAGCGCCAGCTCGAAGGCAGCGGTCAGGGTCAGCGCGTGGGCGGCGAAGACGACCGGCAGCGGCAGCGCTTCGACCCGTTCCACGGTGCCGATCAGCTCGTCCCAGAGCTCGCTCGCCCGCTCGGGGGTGAGGCCGGCGAACTCGTGCACGTCGACGCCGCCCGAGACCGCGCGTCCATCGGCACGGAAGAGCAGCGCCCGCGGCGGGTCGGCCTCGACCTGCCCGATCGCGGCCCGCAGGTCTTCCATCAACTGCCGGTTGAAGAGGTTGAGCGGCGGGCTGTCGAAGCTGGCCGTGGCCAGGCCCGACTCGTCGCGCTCGAGGCGGACGAGCGTCATGCCTCGGCAGCGGCCGGCTCGTTGAGCCGCACGTCCCACTGCACCGAAGCCGTCGCCACCCGCGTGCCGTCGCCATCGACGAGCTCGATCTCACAGGGGAACCTGACCTTGCCCTCGGCATCGAGCGTGGCAAGCGCCTCCTCTGCGGGAACCCCCAGCTTCGCGGTCGCCTCGATCGGGCCCTTGGCGATCTTCTCGTAGGAGATCTCCGCGCGCCGGGCAAGGGGCGTCACTTCGCCGAGCCGCTCGGCGAAGGCACCGACGAAGGCACCGCCCGAAGCCGCCTCGGCCACCGTGAAGAGCGCACCGGCGTGCTGGGAGCCGACATGGTTGGTCAGCTCGGGACGCTCGGGCAGCAGCACGATCGCTTCTCCCGGAGCGATGCTGGTGATCTTCAGGCCGAGATGCCCGGCGAAGGGCACCGCCTGCGTCATCCCCTCTGCAATCGCGTCGAAGTCGGTCACTGGCGCGGCAGCCTACCGGTCAGGGGACTCGGTGTACCTCGAAGAGATTGGTCCCCAACTCCTGGTCCGGCATGCCGGCGACGATCGCGATCAGGTCGCCCGAGCGGGCGATGCCGTGCCGCACCGCCAGCGAAGCGCAGTCGTCGAGCAGGCTGCGAACCTCGGTCTCGTGCTCGCTGTGGATCGCGGTGACGCCGAAGAGCAGGTTGAGCCGGCGCACGGTCTCGGCGCGCGGCGAGATCGCCAGCACGGGCACGTTGGGGCGGTGGGCGGAGACGAGGCGAGCGCTGCGTCCGCTCGTCGTCGGCACGACCATCGCCGCCAGGTTGAGTCGGTAGACGGCGCCGACGGCGCTCTGGGCGACCGAGTCGGCGACGTCCTGCGTCGCTTGATCGGTGCGCGAGAACAACCACTCGCCGTATGGGAGGTCGGGCTCGGTGGCGCGCGCGATCTGATCCATCACCCGCACCGCCTCGATCGGATGCTGGCCGACGGCCGTCTCCTCGGAGAGCATCACCGCGTCGGTGCCGTCGAAGATCGCGTTGGCGACGTCGGTCACCTCGGCCCTGGTCGGGCGGCGCTCGGTCACCATCGAGGCGAGCATCTGCGTGGCCGTGATCGCCGGCTTGGAGCGCCGGCCCGCGGCCCGGATCAGTCGTTTCTGCACCACCGGCACCTGCGCCAGCGGCAGCTCGATGCCGAGGTCGCCGCGCGCGACCATGATCCCGCCGCTCGCCGCTTCGATGATCTCCTCGGCGTTCTCCGCGGCCTGCTGCTTCTCGATCTTGGCGATCAGCGGAATGTCGGAGTCGAGCGATTGCAGCTTCTCGACGATCGGCTCGAGGTCGGCCGCGAACGAGACGAAGGACATCGCCAGCAGGTCGATCCCGTGCTCGACGGCGAACTCGACCCAGCCCAGGTCGCCGTCGGTGGCGGCGCGGGCGGTGACTCCGGGGATGTTCATCCCCTTATGAGAAGAGAGCGTGCCGCCCACCTCGACCTCGGCGTCGACCCCGCCATCCTCGGGCTCGCGCACGCGCAGGCGGATCGAGCCGTCCGCCAGGTAGACGAGTTCGTCTTCGCGCAACGAGCTCACCCCGGGCCAGTCGACCGGGATCGTCTCCGCGTCCCCCTCGACCGCCTGCGGCGTCAGCTTCACGTGCATCCCCGTCTCCAGCTCCGCGACGTCGTCGCGCAGCTCGCCGATCCGCAGCTTCGGCCCGGGCAGGTCGCCGAGCACGGCGACCTCGCGCCCGGCCCGCTCAGCGGCGGCCCGGATCGACTCGATCGTGCGGGCGTGCCGCTCGCGATCGGCGTGGGAGAAGTTGAGGCGGAAGACGTCGGCGCCGGCCTCGACCAAGCCCACCAGGGTGTCGCCGTCCCAGCTGGCCGGGCCGACGGTGGCGATGATCTTCGTGCGCCTGCCGTGCATTGGTCACATGACTGTAGAGATTGGTTAATGCGACATGGATTCGTGTAACATTGGGCGCGTGACCCAGCTGGCCGATCCCGTGGCGCCGCTCGAGGTCCAGCCCGCGAACGAGCTCGTCGGCGAGGCGCCTCCCTCCCCCGCCGGCCCGCTCGAGCCCGGTGAGGCGGCCGGCCTGCCGGATCCGCCTGCGGTCATGCAGTCGCGGCTGCTCCAGACCCTGCGCTTCAACCAGCGGCAGATCGAGTTCGTCTTCCGCGCCCGCCGCGAGCTGGGCGAAGTCTTCCGCATGCGGGGCACGATCCCCGGCCCCGGCCCGGTGATCACCAGCCACCCCGACCACGTGCGCTCGCTCTTCACCGCCAAGCCCGAGCAAGCCCCCTCGCTGACCGGGGAATCGCCGCTGCGCCCGATCGTCGGCCCCAGCTCGGTGCTCACCGCGGTCGGGCCCCGCCACCTTCGCCAGCGCAAACTGCTGCTGCCGCCCTTCCACGGCGAGGCGATCGCGCAGTACACAGAGATGATCGCCGACGCCGCCGAACGCGAGATCGACCGCTGGCCGCTCGACAGGCCGTTCGCCCTCGCGCCGAGCATGCAGGCGATCACGCTCGACGTGATCATGGCCGGGATCTTCGGCATCGAGGGCAGGCCGGAGCGCGGCACCCCCGAGCACTGGCTGCGGATCGCGACCAAGCGCCTCGTCGAAGCATCGACCTGGCCGGCCGCGCAGCTCGCCGAGCTGATGAACCTGAACCGCGACGAGCCCGTCGGCCTGACCAGGATCGGCCTGGAGCTGCTCGACCGCCCCACCTATGCCGTGATCGAGAAGCGCCGCCGTGCCGACGACCTGGACGAGCGGCGCGACCTCCTCTCGCTGCTGCTGCAGGCGCGAAGCGAGGACGGCGAGGCGCTCAGCGACAAAGAACTGCGCGACGAGTTGCTGACCCTGGTCCTCGCCGGCCACGAGACGACCGCCAACCAGCTGGCCTGGACGTGGGAGCGGCTGGTCCGCAACCCGGCCGCGCACGACGCTCTGCTCGACGCCGTTCGCGGCGAGGAGGACTCGGCCGAGCAGGTCGAGGCGACGATCATCGAGGCGATGCGCTCGCGGCCGGTGATCCCGATCATCGGCCGGCGGGTGAAGGTCCCCTGGCGCCTCGGGCCCTACGCGGTGCCGAGCGAGACCCCCGTGACGATGAGCATCCTGCTCGTCCACCACCGCGAGGACCTCTATCCAGAGCCGTTCGAGTTCCGCCCCGAGCGCTGGCTCGGCCGCAAGCCGGGCACCTACGAGTGGATCCCCTTCGGCGGCGGCATCCGCCGCTGTCTCGGCGCCGCGCTGGCGATGGCCGAGCAACGGGTCGTCCTGACGACGATGGCCCGCCGCCTCGATCTCGAAGCCGACGACCCCGCTCCCGAGCGGGCCGTGCACCGCAACGTGACGATGATCCCCTCGCGCGGCGCCCGTGTCACCGTCCGCTCACGGCAAGCCTGAGCGACCGGGCCTGACCCCCAGGGGCGGCGCTATGGTTTTCGGGCCCGGAGAGGTGGCCGAGTGGCTGAAGGCACTCGCCTGCTAAGCGAGTAGGGGGCGCAAGCTCTCTCGAGGGTTCGAATCCCTCCCTCTCCGCTTTCAACGCGGTTAGTCTCGACGCGTGTCTTCGCGTCCCAGCCGCTCATATGAGGAGTACGAGGAGATCTTTGCCGAGGTCGAGGCGCCGTTTGCCTTCGTCGACCTCGACGCGATGGCGGCCAACGCGGCGGAGATGCTCGGGCGGGCCGGGGGCAAGCCGATCCGGGTGGCGAGCAAGTCGCTGCGCTGCCGGGCGCTGACCGAGCGCATCCTGCGCAGCGACCCCGGCTTTGCCGGGCTGATGACCTTCACCCTGCCGGAGACGCTCTGGCTCGCCGAGCAGGGGTTCGAGGACCTGCTGCTTGCCTACCCGACCGCCGACACCGCGGCGCTGAGCGAGTTGGCGCTGCGCTCGGTCGCCAATCCGGAGGGGGCGCCGATCGTGATGGTCGACTGCGACGAGCACCTCGACGCGATCGAGTCGGTGCTCGG
>Ga0068858_100000188_pt1 | contig 65676 bp, 54 predicted proteins | sample KBSSwiS12_FD_66589 | JGI IMG/M metagenome (GOLD analysis project Ga0068858, IMG submission 66589) | Switchgrass rhizosphere microbial communities from Kellogg Biological Station, Michigan, USA - KBS Switchgrass S1-2 | ecosystem: Host-associated > Plants > Roots > Rhizosphere > Soil ...
GGCTGGCAGGGCAGCACCTACCTCACCTTCGAGCGCGCTGTGTCGAAGAGCCTGGTGCTCTCCACCGGCCTGTTCGCACGCCGCGACTGGCTCCGCGCGGACGCCTATTCTAACAAGGAATTCGGCGTAATCGCCGGTATCGGCGGAGAGCTGCGGCACGGCATCAATTTCGGTCTCAGCGGCAGCGTCAGCCGGGCCAAATTCGATGGCCCGATGTGGATTTTCTCGCCCGAACCCCGCAAGGACATGCGCTACAATCTGCGCGCCACGCTCGGCGATCGGCATATCCGCGTGCTCGGCTTCTCGCCGCAGGTCAGCATCAGCTATTCGCGGATCGATTCGTCGATCGACTATTACACAACCCAGCGCACCCGCTTCCGCTTCGCCCTCGCCCGCTATTTCTGAAGCGATACCGGCTTCGGCGCGGCCCGGCCGCAAGCGCGGATAACAGGATCCCTCGCGCGCGAACTGCGATCGCGGCGTAAATTTTCCCCCATGATCCTTGCGGCAGCCTCCCGCCCCCGCCATAGGGGCGCCATCCGAACAGCAGCCAGGAAATGCCCATGAAGCTCCGTATCTTCGTCACGCTGAAGAACGGCGTGCTCGATCCGCAGGGCAAGGCGATCCACAAGGCGCTCGAGGGCCTGGGATTCACCGGCATCAACGATGTCCGCGCAGGCAAGCTGATCGAGCTCGTCGTGGCCGACGACACCAGCGACGGGAGCGTCGACGAGATGTGCCGCAAGCTGCTCGCCAACACCGTCATCGAAAATTATCGGGTGGAACGCGCATGAAAACCGCCGTCATCGTCTTTCCCGGATCGAACTGCGATCGGGATATCGCCGTCGCGCTGGAAGCGGTGACGGGCGTCAAGCCGGCCATGGTCTGGCACGGCGAGAGCGCCCTGCCCGACAGCGTCGGCCTGGTCGCTCTGCCCGGCGGCTTTTCCTATGGCGACTATCTCCGCTCGGGTGCCGTCGCGGCCCGGTCACCGATCATGCGCGCCGTGGTGGAAGCCGCCGAGCGCGGCCTGCCAGTGCTGGGCATCTGCAACGGCTTCCAGGTTCTGACCGAGGCGGGGCTCCTGCCGGGCGCGCTGATGCGCAACGAAGGGCTCGATTTCGTCTGCCGCGATGTTGCGCTGACGGTTGCCAATGCCCAATCCGTCTTCACCAGCCGCTATGGCCAGGGCGAGACCATCACCGTGCCTGTCGCGCATCATGATGGCAATTATTTCGCCGATGCCGAAACGCTCGATCGGCTCGAGGGCGAAGGCCGGGTGGCGTTCCGCTATGCCGGCGAGGTCAATGGCTCGGCGCGCAAGATCGCCGGCGTGCTCAATGCAGCCGGCAATGTGCTGGGCATGATGCCCCATCCCGAGCGCCGTATCGAAGCCGCGCACGGTGGCGTGGACGGCCGCCGCCTGTTCGAAGGGCTGCTGGAGACGATCGGGGCCTGAGCTCCGGATAATTATCCAAATAGGCTCTTGTGCTTCTGACATTTCCCTGCAATAGTCCGATCATGGCTACGACCATCCTCTACGCGCAACCGCGACCCGATACCTGTCGACATTGACGGTTGCTTTGCTGCGCCCGTCGATAAGGGTGTAGCTCAAGTGGTAGAGCGCCCGGTTTGGGTCCGGGAGGTTGCAGGTTCGAGCCCTGTTGCCCTTACCAGGTAAATCCCTTTCTTTCTGCTGCCTTCAGGTGTGGCCGAACGCAATGCAGTGCGCGGCCGGTCTGTGATTCCGGTGCCAGCGGGTGCAAGTCCCGCCGGTCACCCCTGAGGGCAGCGGCCGTCCGAGTGGCGAAATGGGAACGCAGCGGATTGCAAATCCGCCATGACCCGGTTCGATTCCGGGCTCGGACTCCCTTTGTCTAGAAAACCTATCTGGTTATAACTCAACTCGTGATCTTGAACGGCGAGAAATCGGTGCCGCGATCATAGACATCGACTCCCTCGCGCCGCTTCAGGAACCCGACAACGGCATAAGTGACAGGCGTGAGGATCACCTCCCAGCTGACCTTCAGGACAAACTGGATGAGCATGACCTTCAGCAGCGACTGCACCGACCAGTCGGACAGGCCGTAAAAGGCGAGTGGATAGAAGATCAGGCTGTCCGCCCCCTCCCCCACGATCGTGCTGCCGATCGTCCGGGTCCACAGATGGCGGCCCTCAGTCCAGATCTTCATCTTGGCCATCACGAACGAGTTGAGCAGATCGCCGACCCAGAAGGCGGTGAGCGACGCAAGGATGATGCGCCAGCCGCTGCCGAACACGCGTTCATAGGCCGCCTGCCCGGTCCATCCCTGGTCGACCGGTAGATGCACGACGGTCCATTCCATCACGGCCATGAAGACAAGCGCGGCGAACCCTGCCCAGAGCGCCCGCCGCGCCCGGCCATAGCCATAGACCTCGGTCAGGACATCATCGATCACATAGGAGATCGGGAAGAACAGGATGCCGGCGCCGAACGGCCATGGCCCGATCCAGGGCAAATCGATCACCGAGCGCTTCTCCGCGCCGATCACATTCGACAGCAACAGGATGACGACGAACGCCACCATCACGAAATCGAAATAGCGGAACTCGCGGCCCGCAATCTCCCGCGCATCGACCGCTTTCGGCCTGCCCATCACGCTCATATTCACGCCCCCAGCCCAATTTTTTGAATATGAAGCCGGTTTCGCGGCGTTGCAATCCGCGCTAGGCCCCACCCGACGCGCGCCCGTAGCTCAGCTGGATAGAGCACGAGACTTCTAATCTTGAGGCCGCTGGTTCGACTCCAGCCGGGCGCGCCATTTCCCTGATGACTCGGGGCAATGTTGCCGTTCCGGGCACACGCGGGAAGCCACCCCCCATTGGGCATTTCATACGAGCCGCAGCCCCGCGCCTTTAATCTCTGGACAGCATGTCAGGTCGATGACAGTTTCCGGTCTCAAACAAGACTCGACGGGAGAGGCGCTCAACACCATCGCAAAGGGGACGCCGATGGACGATGCTCGCGCCAAGCTTGAATGGTTCAAGACTGTCATATTGCCTCATCAACCGCCGTTGAGGGCATATTTGCGGTATCGCAACGACCTGGATGATCTCGTCGCGGAGGCGCTGGCGCGCGCCTGGGCAAATCCGGAATGGCGGCGGATCGACCGCGGCCGTTCCTATCTTTTCACGATCGCGCGCAACCTGGTGATTGACCTCGCAAGGCGTGAGAAGATCGTATCGTTCCAGGCAATCGCCGACCTTGATCCACCACAGCATGACAGCCAGTTCGATGCCCAGCTCAACGCGCGCGATCAGCTTCGCCGCCTGCAGGCAATCGTCGATCAATTGCCGCAACAATGCCGACGCGTTTTTATTTTACGACGTGTGCAAGAGAAATCCTTTACCGAGATAGCGGCAGAAATGGACTTGACCGTTTCTACTATCGAGAAGCATTTGGCCAAGGCGATCAGGCTCTTGGCGCAAGCGCTGGCCGATGATGGAGATTGCGGATTTGTCCGGAAGCACGCGACGCAATCTGTCGAAGGAAGAGATAGAGACGAAGAGCGCTCGGCTCCTCGTCAAGCTCATCCGGTGCCCGGACGCTGCCACGCGTGAGGAAATCTATCGCTGGATCGACGAGAGCCCTGCCCATGCCGTGGCCTTCGCGGAGGCTGAGCTCGCCTGGGAAGCTGCGGAACGCCTGAAAATGGACTGCGCGGAGGCGGCTGAATCCGTCGCGGCATCCGCGACGCCTGAAGACGATTCAGCTTTGTCGCGTTCCTCTGCGAGGACATGTATCCGCGAAGATGACCGCGTGGTGCCCCGCGCGCCGGAGGCCAAGCGCCGGTCACCCTGACCACGCCGCGCGACGAATCGCGCAGCGTAGCCCCCTGTCAATCCAACCCAGATCCGATCAAACCCAGATCTTGTCGAGCGCCTGGCAGAACGCGATCATTTCGGCCTTCGACCCCACAGTGATCCGCGAGACGGTCGGCCAGATCGGCCAGGAGCGGCCGATCTCTACGCTCTGGGTACGAAACGCGGCCTGCATGTCCTTGGCGGGCTTGGTCTTCCAGTCGACCATGAACATGTTCGCGCTAGTTGGCTTCACATCGAACTTGCGCGCCTTCAGATGATCGAGCGCGATACCGCGCGCGACCTGCATTTCGGCGCGTCGCGCGGCAATCAGCGGTGCGGCGGTCAGGCTCGCGGTAGCGCAGGCAAGCGACGGCAGCGGCAGTGCGCCCGACTGCATGCCGCCGTCATAGCGCATCATTTTTGCGATATTGGCCGGATCGGTCATGATATAGCCCATGCGCATGCCGGCCATCCCGAAGATCTTCGAGAAGGTGCGCATCACGATCACGTCCTTGCGCTTCGCCGCCAGGTAGGAGGCGGTCGGCACACCAGCGAAATGCGTATAGGCCTCGTCGACCAGCACCACCGCGTCGGCTGGCTTGTTCTCGAGAAGCCACTCGATGTCGGCGAGCGGCGTGATCGTGCCGGTCGGGTTGTTGGGCGTGCAGATATAATAGAGCCCGGCATTGGGATCGGCGGCGAGCATCGCCTTCACGTCATGGGTATAATCCGGGGTGAGCGGCACGCGCTTGACCGGTGCCTTCAGCCACTCGGCGGTGCGGCCGGCAAGCTCGAAGGTGGGATCGGCGGTGACGAGGCCGCGCGTCGGCGAGCAGAAGGTGACGACCGCGCGCGACAATGGATCGCTCGATCCCGGCCAGGGCGCGACATGGTCGAAGGGCACACCCTCGACCGACATCACTGCCTTGATGAAATCGCTACGCTCATCTCGTGGAGCGTAGCGATTGCCGTTCGCGACAATGTTCTTCGCAGCGAGCTGGCCGGGCAGAAGCGGACCGGTCCAGCATTCATTGCCGCCGATCCTGACCTTCGCTGTCGGGGCGGGATCAGGCACCCCTCCCGAGGCCCAGGCCGGACGGCCGACCGACGCCGCCGCCATACCCACTCCGAATACCGCCGCAATCCGCGCCAGATCCCGCCGTGCAAAGCCGCGTTCCATCAGATCCTAGCGCGCTTCTTCCGCAATGTATCGTGAGTCGAGCATCAAATTTCTCCCCAGCAAAATCGATCTTCAAACCATCCTTCATGGATCACATCTTCAGCGCATTCTTGAACATGAGCACGGCGATGAAGACGAGATAGACGCCGAATATCCGCTTCAGCAGCGCCGGCTGCAGGCTGTGCGCCGCGGCTACGCCAAGCGGCGCGGTCAGCACCGACATCGAGGCGATCGCGAGCGCCGCCGGCACATTGACATAGCCCAGTGACCCCCATGGCAGCGCGGTTTCGCGCAAACCGATGATCGCGAAGCCGATCGCGCTCGGCACCGCGATCAGCGTCCCGATGCCCGAGGCGGTCGCGATGGCGCGGTGGATCGATCGCCCGTGCAGCGTCATCACCATGATGGCGATCGTACCGCCGCCAATACCGAGCAGCGCCGAAAACGTGCCCAGCCCGCCTGCGATGGCGACCCGCGGCATGCCGGACGGCATCTCGTCGCCGATGGTCATGCCGCCGAGCCCGGGCAGCAGGAAATTCAGCGACATCAGGAACACCCCGGTCGCGAAGATCAGAGTCAGAATCCGGCCATCGACATGGCCGGCGAGCAGGACGCCAAGCCCGTCCCCGATGATGATCCAGGGCGCCCAGGTCTTCAGGACCATGAATTTCACCGCGCCGCGCTTGGCGTGGGAACGGAGCGATCGGATCGAGGTGATGATGATCGTCGCCGCCGATGTCCCGATCGCGACATGGGCATATTGGCCATGGGAGCCGCCCAGCAATGGCAGCACCACGAACAGCGCGGGAACGACCACGAAACCGCCCCCGATCCCGAATATACCCGCGGCAAAGCCTGCGAGCAGGCCCGCGCCGAGCAGCGCCATGAGCGGCAACAGCAGCTGCGAAAATGTCATTGAGTCCCCATGACTGCAGGATCGCTGCCCCATGAACGAAGGCGCCCGGTGAATCCGCCACGGCCGGGTCGTAATTTTCACGCACGTTCGGCAGCCAGGTTGAAACACGCTGCCGCCGATGAATCTTTGCCGTCCCCGCCATGCCTGGTGTACGGTGCTCCCCGGCCGCGACGTGCCGACGACAGAGCCGTGGGGCAGATGGTACCTGGTGAATGGCAGCTCCTGTGCAGGCGCTCTTGGCGACGGACCGTTCGCGCTCGTCCGCGGACGACATCGCCCAACCGCCCAAGGGCCGGTTGCAGCTCGCACGGGCAGCGGGGCAATCCATGCCTGCGCGACAATGCTGCGGACCTTCAGGGCTTGTGATCGTTCCTGCGCGGTTACCCGATGGAGGGCGGCGCCCTGTCGCCGCGAGGCTGGTTCGCTCCTGGCGGTCGTGCGCGCTGCTCCTCTCGGCCGCGATCAGCCTGGCGGGCACTGCCCAGGCGCAGGTTGCTGGAAGCGTCTCGATCGAAAGCGATTATCGCTATCGCGGCCACTCGCTGAGTTCAGGCCATCCGGTCGCCACCGCAACCCTCGACTATGACGACGCTTCCGGCTTCTTCATCGACGGATCCATAACCGGGGTATTGGGCGGGGACAGGCCGGGCCTGCTCGGGGTGCAGGGCAATATCGGCTACGCAACCCGATTGAGCTCCAAGCTGTCGATGGATGTCGGCGTGCTGCGGTCGCAATATACCCCGAGCTATGCCGGAGACCGCGCCGCTCATTATACCGAGCTCTATCTGGGCATCACCCGGCGCAGCCTGTCCTCCCGCGTCTATTTCTCGCCCGACTATTTCCATAGCGGCATCTCGACGCTGTACGGCGAAATCGATGGCGCGATCGAACCCGTCAGGGATTGGCATCTCAGCGCCCATGTCGGCGGGCTTGTCTATCTGAGCCGGCCGGCCGCTTATGCGAACCGGCGCGACCAGCATGACTGGCGCATTGGCGTGTCGCGGCAGCTCGGCGCCTTCGACGTGCACCTCAATCTGTCGGGCGGCGGGCCGGGCCCCGATTATTATGGCCGTGAACCGCGTGGGCGGACCGCCCTTGTGGTCGGCGCCACCCGCTCTTTCTGAGCGCCCTTTCTTTCGAGCGCGATTGAACCGGATCCGCCGCCACCGGTACTTACCGGGGCCAGCGGAGAAAGGTCCGATGATCCGACATGTCCCCCTCGGTTCTCCGGCCTCTTATCCTCGTGTCGCTGGCACCTTCTCCGGCCATCACGGATATGAGCATTCAGGGTCGAACTTGAACCGGCGGAGGCTTCGCTCCTTTCCCCTTCTTTACTTCCCCAGCGAAGGCTGGGGCCCAGTTGGAATGGCGGAGATAATGAACCGCAGCGCGCATCACCGGCGTTCCCCAACTGGACCCCAGCCTTGGCTGGGGATGGATAGAAGGCGGCCGGCAGCCGCGCGACGCTCAGATTTGACCCACCCCGCTTCAGCCGCCCTTTGGTCATGACATCCGACACGACTGTTTCGAAGCCTGTGGCAAGCGACGAGGCCTACGAGCTGACTCCGGAAGCGGTACGGGCGCGCTTCGACTGGGCAACCCGGCAAGGTCAGCCGATGTGGCTATGGCCGGACGTCAGGATCGACCGCTGGCTTGAAGCCCTCAACGCGATCGAACAGCTTCTGCGCGCGACGCTCACCGGCCAGCCCGTGACGACGCGGCTCGAGGGAAACGCCGAGGCGATCGGCATCGCCTGCTACACCTCGGGGGTCGGGCCGCTGCTCGGCTTCTGGCTTGAGCAGGGCGTGATCGCCGCAAGTCCCGACATCTCGGCGGTGCTCGAACGTCACCTCCGGCACAATCGGCTGCGGATGGATAGCCTGTCTACTGAGGCGGTCGCGCTGGTAACCGCGCTCACCTCGGCGGGCGTCGGTGTGACGGTGCTGAAGGGCCTGCACACCGCGCGATATTTCCCTGAGCCCGGGACGAGACCAGTCTCGGACATCGATCTGCTCATCGCCGATCGCGACCAAGAGGCGGTGGCGAGCATCATGCAAGCCCTGGGATACGAACCCGGCCTGATCAGCCGCGGTCCCCCGCCGCAACAGGAATGGCGCCAGCCGGACGTTTCCGTCGAACCACGCACTTTGTGTTTCGTCCATGCCGATGATCCCTGGTCAGTGGACGTCCAGACCTCGCTTGACCGGCGATACGCGCCGGGCGCGCCGATGATCCGCCTCGATGATGCCCTTGCCGCGCGGGCGCCCTGGTCGCCGGTGCCGGAGGCGGACACGCTGGCCCAGCCCTTGCTGTTGTTGCAGCTTGCCGTCCATGCCAGCTGCGGCTTTCAGAGCCTCAACATGCTGCGACTGGTGGAGCTCGCGCTGGTCATCCGGCGAGACGGTGCGGACGGATTATTGTCCTGGGATGCGTTCCTCGCGCTGGCCGAACGGATGGAAGCGCTCGGCCTGGCCTATCCGGCGCTTCGGCTCTGCGAGATGCTGGTGCCGGGGACGATCCCCGCCGAAGTCGCCGCGCGGTGCACCCTGCGCACGCCCGCCGCCGTGAAGCGCGTGGTCGATCCGCTGACGCCGGCCAATGCCCAGCGCGTCGTCCGCTATTCCATCGCCGAGAAATTCATGTGGTCCAGCTCACGACTGCACATGGTCCGTCACCTGCTGTCGGATGTGGTGCCGCCCGGCATCGGATCGGCCTCCGGCCTTTTAGGCATCTACCGGAAACGGGCGTGGAAGATCGCCCGGCAGACACTCTCGCGATGAAGCGCGGACACCGAAATTCAACACAGGAGCCCAACCATGCTGACTGAACTTCTCAAAAAGCCTGCCGCTGCGCGCACCGCCCTGCTCGCATTCGGCGTGCTGGGACTGGCGCTCACTGGGAGCGCCCGGTCAGCCCCAGCGCCGACCGAGCATGTCATCACCATGGCGAATATGAGTTACGGCACGATCCCGACTGATGTGAAGGTCGGCGACACGATCCTCTGGGTCAATCGCGACACCGTGCTCCACACCGCGACGGCGCGCGACAAGAGCTTCGATCTGCGCATCAGCCAGGGCCATAGCGCGCGGATGACAGTGCAGAAGGCGGGCTCGATCCCCTTTTATTGCATCTTCCATTCGACGATGCGGGGCACGCTGAAGGTCGCGACGCAATAGGCTGATCGCCCTGCAAAGCGGGTAGCGCGTCCTCGCGCCTGACGCCGATTCAATCCGGCGAGATAATGGCGCAGAAACTCCATGGCCGCGCATCATGCGCGGCCATGCTCTTTCACAGTGTCAAAGACATAATCCTTGCCGGGCTGGCTGTTCCGGCCGGCATGCTGGCTGTTCCGCCCGTTCCGCTGGCTGATATCTGGCTGTTATGCTGGCTGTTATCTGGCCGTTTTTCGATAACAGCCAGCACTGCATAAACCACTGTTATACAGGATGAATTCCGGCTCACTCTCCAACATAACAGCCAGCAGAAAATTTAGCTGATAACAGCCAGCAATCGCAGCCGGTCCAGCCGCCGCGATCCGGGTTCCTCAGCTCAGACTTCCTGCTTCACCACCATGACCTGCCCCCAGGGGAGGCCGATCAGGCTCTCGCCCCGGTCAGCGAAGAAATCGGCAAAGGCGCCGCGTACGCCGGCATCCTGATAATCGTCGCCGATCAGGATGCCGCCCTGGACGAGGCGAGGATGGAAGAAGTCGAGCGCGTCCGTGGTGCTGCGGACGAGGTCCATGTCGAGATGGACGAACGAGAACCACTCGTCCTTCAAACCTTCCGCCGACGCCGGGAAAATACCGGGGTGGAGATGGACGGCCGCGTAGGGCGACAGGAGCTGTTCGACCTGATCGCGGCGCCCGTGAACCTCCCCGAAATGTGTCCGCAGCCCCGCTTCTCTTTCCCCGGCCGGAGCGCCGGGCGGTGTTTGCAAAGCCTCGAAGACGTCGAACAGATGGAGCGGCACGTCGCCCTTCGTCGCGCAGATCAGCCGCGCGCTGCCGCCCATGAAGACGCCGGCTTCCGCCATTGCGCCGCCCAGCTGCCGCGCCGCGCGGACGCAGGACTGGATATGGAGCGCCGCGACATCGTGCATCAACAGCGGTACGAGACCCCGCGTCTCCTGCAGCACGCGGAGGTCCTCCCGCCCCGTCGCATCCAGGTCCATCAGCGCCTTGCCGCGCCGCGCCAGCACGGCGCGCAACAGCCGCTGCGATGCCGAATAATAGCGCAGCGCTCGGGGGATGCCGATGGCCCCTACTCCCCTGCCCTGGTCACAGCCGGTATCGCAGCGAGAATTGATACACCGTCTGGCGTTCGAAGGCCGGGATGCCGAGATTGGCCCTTGTACCGCGATCGCTGCGGACATGGAGCAGCTCGATCAGGCCAGTCAATTTATCGGTGATCGAATAGCGCGCCGCCGCGGTGAGCGCCACGCCGTCCTCGCTCTCGTTGGGCGACATCTCGCTGCCATGCTCGCGCGTGCCGAACGCCTCGACTCGGCCGGTGATCGCGCCTTTGCCGATGGTCTGGGTCACCAGCGCATAAGCCGAGCGGAAATAGGTGTGGACCCAGGGCACGCCGCCTGTCTCGAAACCCATGATGGTCGATCCGGCCATGCCCTGCGCGAGCAGCTTGGTCCGCGGGCCGAGATCGGCATTGATGCCGAGATTCCAGAATCGGGTGCGCCAGCCCCATTGCCCTGTCGTCTCGAACGCCTTGGGATCACCGCGATTGTCATAATAGAACAGGGCGACCCCGAACGGCCAGGGCGGCCGCCAGTCGAGCCGGCCGTAAAAGCCCACACGCTTGTCGATCTCGATCGTCGAGCGGGTGCTGGATTGCTGCAGCAGGGTGATGAAGCTGTTGAGCGGCGGCAGCGGGAAATGGCCGAAGCCGGTCGCCTTCTCGTCATGCAGCGCCCAGCCCCGGAACGAAAGCAAGGTGCCCGAGGTGTCGTTGAAACCGAACACAGCGCCGGTCAGGCCAATATCATGCTGGCCTATACTGGTCCGCACCGTGGCCTCGGCACCGACCACCTTCACCTCTTCCCCGACCCAGGAATTGATCGCTGACGGCGTGATGGTGTTGACCACGCTCCACGCACCGCCGGTGCTGTGCTCGAGCGATATCTCAGGCCACATCAGACCGGCACGGGCGGAGAAGTTCACCTTGCCCGTCGACTGCGGGAGCCAGGTGACGAACGCCTCGATCAGATCGAAGCCATTCTCCTGGTCACGCTGCCAGGCGCCCGAGACATTGGCGCTGAGCGCATTGCTGAAGCGCGGCGTCCAGGTCAGATCGGCCTCGACCGGTGCGGCGCGGAACTTGTATCCGCCATCAGCCGCGCCACCGAACCGCGTCTTGCCAAGTCCGCCATCCACCCATGAGGTGTGGCCATTGGAGAACGCAAGCCGGGCATCGAGCAGAACCGAGATGGTACGCCGTGAGAAGATGTCGGTCTCCGAACCATTGTCGGGCGCCTGGTCGGTCTGGGGCGGCAGGGTCTGGTCCGCGCCGGCATCCCTCTGATTGGCGGCTGGCGCTTCCGCTGGCGCGGCTGCGACATCCTGGGCAGCCGCCGGTGTCGCGATGCCCAACGCAAAGCTCATTGCGAGGGCGCTTCCGGCGCCACACGCGCTGCGGAGAGCGCGCCTGTGCGCAATCGGTGACGACATCATGATATTCTCCCGTTCAGGCATATTGGAGGGTCTCAGCGCTGGTCCAGCGAACCAGCGATCCATTGCGCATCTCACGGCCTCCGGCGGCGAGATCGCCCAGGCTGGGGGCAAGATCGGGCCGGACGACACGGAGCGCGCCGCCAGCCATGACCAGCAGCACATCTTCGGCGCGCGCCTTCAGCAGCGGCTTTGCGACCACCATCAGGTCAGCGGGCACGCCCGGATCGAGTGAAGGCTCAGCGATACCGAGGCGCCGCGCGGCGGTGGCGCCCACGGCCGCCTCGAGCCGCTCGTCGCTCAACAGGCCGAGGGCGCGGGCACTGCGCAGCTCGTCGAGCAGATCGCCCGCGCCCGTCAGCCGCGAATCGCTGCCCAGCAGCACATCGAGCCCCGCGCCGAGCAAAACCGCCGGGGCGGTCGCGCCGAACAGGAAAAGGTTCGAGGTCGGGCACCAGACGAGAGCGGCACCGGCCCCGGCAAGACGCTCGATACCGTCCGCATCGACACCGACGCAGTGCACCGCGATCAGCTCGCGATCGAGCATGCCGCGCTTATCGAGCAGACGCACCTCATCGGCCGACCTGCTGTCGGTTCCCTCGGCAAGGTGAATACAGAACGGCCCGCTGCCCTCGACGCGATCGAGCGCCGGCGTCATGCCCAGCGAATCCGCCTGGCGAACCCGCACCACCGAGAGCGGGAAATCGCGATCGAAATCGGGCTCCCACCGGTCATGGTGGACGACGCTGGTGACCCCGGCGAAGAGGTTCTTCCACGCGCCGGTCAGCAGGGCCTCGCGCCGCGGCGTCCGCCGCCCGATCGCGATGCGCTGGCGGTGGCGGAACTGGATGTCACGCGCCCAGTCCCGCGCGCTCCGATAGGGCGGCCGGCCGAGGCGCCCGTAATGATTGCGATGCAGATGCTCATGCGCGTTGATCAGGCCCGGCCGGACCTCACCGTCCGGGAAGGACAGGCTGAGATCGAACGGCCCGACCGGCTCGACGATCCGGCCATGCTCAACCGCGACGGCGCGATTGCCGGCCGAGATCAGCATGCGCATCTCAGCCCTCCCGCCGAAACGCGAGGGCGAGGACGACAGGCAGGCCATAATCCTGCGCGTAGAGAACGAACCGACCGGACTTGTCGTAAAAGTCATAGACGTCCGGGCCGATCGCCGCTTCCCGGACGTCCACCGAGGTCAGGCCGGCGGCCTTGGCTGCGGCGAGATGGTCAGGGAGTTCATGGACATGGTGCTCGATTTCCTCGACCTTGCCGTGATGGCGAAAGGTCCGGCGGTGCCCGGCCGCCCAGGCCGCCGGGTGAAAGTCAGTGACGATCACCAGCGCGCCGGCGTCGGCGACGCGGCCGAGCTCCGCATAGGCCGTCACGCAGTCGGGCAAGTGACCGATCACCAGCCGGCACCAGACCATGTCGAAGCTGCGGTCAGGGAGCGGCAGAGCGCGGACGTCGCCGACCATCGTCTCGATCGCGGGATCGCGCCCCATCACGCGCAGGCCGGCATCGAGCATCTCCGGGCTGAGCTCGACTCCCACCGCCCGGGCCGCGCCGGTGCCGCGCAGCCGCCTGCCAGTCCCGCACCCCGCATCGAGCAGGCGCAGCCCCGTCAGCGGCGGCGTCATGTCCTTGACGAGCTGTTGCTCGAGATGGCTGATCGCCGTTTCGGATCCATAGGTCGGCGCCCAGAGCCGATAGCCTTCGCGCGCGCTCAGGGCGTTCATGCTACCTGCTCCGGCTCCGCACCGACCGGGCGGAGATGGCCATAAGCCTGGCGATCCTCGGGCGCCCGCTGCGCCAGCTGCCGCACATTGCGGAGCAGCCGGGGATTGGCGAAGTCGCCGCGCTCCCAGCGGCCCTTGGCGAGTATCCTCCCGACCGCCTTGCCCCATGGCCGCGTGCGGCGGTCATGGATCGACGGGAAGCGGCTCGCCAGCACAGTCTCGAAATCGGTGATCCGGGTGCGCAGTGCCTGGTTCATCCAGGGCACGATCGGCTCCTCATGAGTCATCCAGTTGACCCATTGCGGTTCGGTCCAGGCTTCGAGCGTATCGGGGGTGCCGGTGAGGGGATCGATATTGCCGTAGGTGCCGGCGCGCTGCGGCGTGGGGGTGTAGAAATAGGTGATCAGCTCCATTGCCGGATTGATGTTCTTGAGCCGCCGGATGAAGCCGAGCGTGTTCTCGATCTCGCGCTCGGGCTCGTCGGGGTCGCCGAAGACGAAGGAGAATTCGGGGATGATGCCGTGCTCACGGGTCTTGGCGGCCGCCGCCATGATCTGGTCGGTGGTGATGCCCTTGCTCATCTTGGCGAGCACATCGTCCGATCCGGATTCGGCGCCGCAGAAGACCATCTTCAGCCCCGCCGCCTTCAGCATCCGCCAGGTATCGTCAGAAAAGCGCCCCAGCGCATCGACCCGCGCCTCGCACCACCAGCTGAGGCCGAGCGGCATGAAGGCGGTGGCGATCTCCCGCGCATGTGCTTCGTTCAGGAAGAAATTGTTGTCGTAGAAATGGACTGAATCCATCCCATGGTTGCGCACCAGATATTCGAGGTGTGCCGCGGTCCGTTCCGGCGGCTGGACTTTCTCGCGGCGGCCGAACACCGAAATCACGCCGCAGAAACTGCAGGCATAGGGACAGCCGATCGAAGCCTGATACACACCCGAGCGGCGGCCGAGAAAGGTCGGGTGGAGATATTCGGCGATATCGATCTTGTGATAGGGTGGGTCGGGCAGCTCGGCCGGGCCCAGCCACAGCCGCTCGGGCCCGATCCAGTGCGATCCGTCCGCCTCGCGAAAGGCGAGACCGGCAACCGTCTTCGGGTCGAGTTCGCCGTCCAGGACCTTGAGCAACTCGACAAAGGTCTGCTCACCCTGGCCGCGGATCAGCCAGTCGACATAGGGTGCGTTCAGCACTGGCGCCGGATAGAGACTGCCGAAATTGCCGCCCCACACGATCGGGATGGCCGGGAACAGCGCCTTCAGCGACCGGGACAGCGGCACCGCGCTGACGAGTTGGGGCCCCGGCATCACCGTCAGGGCGATCAGCCGAACGGGGTCGGGGCCGGCGGCGCGCATCTCCACGGCAACGCGGATCGTCTCCAGCACGTCGAGATCGGGGATGTTGCCGTCGACGATTTCCCAGCTGATTGTCTCAGGGAGCGCGGCGCCCACCGCCATCAAGCTGAGCGGAAACCGCCGGTTCTTCGGCCTTGTGGCGCGCGGATTGACGAAGAGAATCATGGTCGGCGCGCCGTCCAGAGATCGAAGCGCGAGGGCGCGCGACGACGACGGACCCATGCCTCGAACGGCCGCATTTCATACCAGAGTGGGTAGCGGACAGGGGTCCGGTGCCAGACAAGGCCCAGCGGTGCCGAGGCTTGGGCGAGGCGCTCCACGGTGAGGAATTCGATGAACGACAAGCCGAGCAGGTTTCCCGCGCGATCGCCAAAGCGCAGCACCGCCGCCGCATGCTTCTCGGCCACCATTGCCGCGCCGTCGGTCTCCCGTACGTAAAAGGGGGAATCGAGGATCGCAATGATGCCGCCCGGCCGCACCAGGCGCTTGGCCTCGGCAAGCGCTGCGCCGAGATCGGTCGCATAATGGAGCGCGGCGTTGAAAACGGCGAGATCGGCGGATTGATCGGGAAGCGGCACATCCTCGAACGCGGCGACAAGGCAGTCGAAGTCGGCCTGATCGCGGAGCGGCCCGGCCGCGCCGAGGCCGTCGATGCTGTCGTCGCGGATATCGATCGCCGTGCAGCGATGCCCCTCGATCGCGAGGCGATGACTGAGCCAGCCATTCCCCGCCCCCAGATCGAGGATATCGAGGGGCCTGCCGGCCGGTCGCACCACGGTGCGTATAAAGGTGTCGAAGGTCCGCGCCCGGACCGACCATTGCCGCGCCAGCGGGCCGCTCGCAAGATACGGCAGGCTCAACAGTTCGCTGCCGCCATGGCCGCGCCCCTCGGCGGCGCGGTGAGCGCCGTAATCGCTGCGAAACCGCTCCAGCGCCTCGGGGAAAGCCGCCGTCATCGTGCGTCCTCAACGCGCTCAAAACGATAGAGGATATGGTCGCCAAGGGCGGCGAGCGGCCCCGCTGCCAGGCGGTCGCCATCTTCCAGCAGGTTGAGCAGGCTCGGATGGTGCGAAATCCACGGCTCGGCCGCGCTTGGCGGAACAAACAGGCCGATCGCGCGAGTGCCTGTCAGCCGGAACCACGGCGCGAGCGCACGGGCCAGATCGCGCCGCCGATGATAGCGCACGGTGAACTTCCGGCCGCCAAGCGAAGCCGGCACATCGCCTCGCTTTAACCTGCGAAACATGTTGCGAAAGCGGCCCCGCGCCGCCTCGGCGATCATCTCACCGGGGCAGAAGCAGCCGAACACCACCAGCAACGCGTGAGCGCCGGGGCGAACCAGCCGGGCGAGGCTCGCCCCAACCGGCGCGAGATCGGCGACGCAATTCAGCGCTGCGAAATTGGAGAAGACGCCATCGAAGCTCTCGCCCCGTGCAGCGAGCCGCTCGAGATGCTCGGCCGCCATCACTTCCGCCGCACCTTCGCCGAGCTTCAGCGATGCTGCCCTTACCATTGCAGGCGAAGCATCGGTCAGCAGGACCTGGCGGCCATGCGCGACCATCCAGGCGGCGTCGGTACCGGTGCCGCCGCCGATCTCGAGCAGGCGCGATCCGGCCGGGAAGTTGGCAAGCAGTTCATGCCGCACGGCACGCCGCTGCGCCGCGACGCTCAACCACGGATCGAACCGGGCGTCGAAGGCATCGGCGACCGCATCAAAGGCCGCGCCGGCAGGAAGGAGTTCGCAACCCGTCACGGTCAGCCCGACAGCGCGACACGCACCGGCTGGGGCGATCGGTAGGCAGCGGCGCGGTGCGCCAGATCAGTCCAGGTCGCGTGATCGACTGACCGTGCCGACACATCGGCGTGCAGCGCATCCCGGACCATCCGGTAAAAGGCGGTAACGAAGGTGCCCTGGAACAGCATCGCCAGTTCGTCGGTATCCCGCCAGTTGCGACGCTCGCCGAGCTCGGCAACGACCCGTTCGTGGAAGATCGTGCCGGGCAAGGGATAGGCAACCGACACGCCAATCTCATCCGGCGCCTCGTCATGGACGAGGTCCCGGGTGGCGACGATGTCCTCCCATTGTTCGGACGGATAGCCGAGCTGCAGGAACCAGCCGACGCGGATGCCGTTGCTCTTGAGCGTGCGGGTTGCGTGCCGGGCGGCATCGACACGTGTGCCCTTGTCCATGGCATCGAGGATTTTCTGCGAGCCGGATTCCACCCCGAGCCAGACCTCCTCGGCGCCCGCTGCGCGCAACGCTTCGGCGACGCGCGGGTCGATCAGATTGGCACGCGACTGCAGCATGAAGGGGATGTGCGCATCGCGCTGGAGCAACTCATGCGCGAAATCGACGATCCATTGCTCGGTCATCCCGAAGATATCGTCTGCGAACCAGATATGGTCGGGCGCGATCTCGGCCTTGAGCCGGCGCATCTCCTCGGCGACATTGGCGGGAGAACGCTGGCTGTAGCGCCGGCCAAAGGTCGGCTTGGCGCACCAGTTGCAGCTATAGGGGCAGCCGCGCGAGGTCGCGAGATTCCAGGAGAAATAGCCGTGCGCGCCAATCCAGGCGCGCCGATAAGCCTCGGCATCGATCAGATCCCAAGCGGGCAGCGGCACGGCGTCGAGATCCTGCTCCTGCCGGCGCGGGATGGTGCGACGGAGCCGGCCGGCCGCCGCGGGCAGGATCAGGCCGGTGACCTGCGCAATGTCGCCATGGCCGGCAAAGGCGGCGACCAGATCGACCACGCCGAACTCCCCCTCGCCGGTCAGCACGGCATGGGCGCCGGCGCCGAGATAGAGCGCGGCATGGTCCGATGCGTCCGGGCCGTTCACCGCGACATGGCAACCGCGTCGGCGAGCGGCCCTGATCATGGCGAGAGCATCGTCACGCCGGTTCTCGGTGCACATCTTGGTGAGAAAATTGAAATTGTCCTCGATCAGCAGGACGATCGACGGCTGGACCGCATCGAGCGCAGCCTCGAAACTGGCGGCCGAGGGTTCGAAGGTCGCATCGAACAGCGATACCTTGTGGCCGGCCTCGCGAAGGATCGCGGCGGCGAGCAGGGTCGCGAGCGGCGGATAGGGCTTGAGGCGTTCGGACTGCTTTGGGTCGCGCTGCAGAAAGAAGGAATGAGCGACCAGAATCACAAATGCACCCCTCTGAGCGACCCGTCGATTTCAGCGCGGGAACTTGCGAATTCTCGAAGGAATTCCTGTCCGGCTGACCCCGGTTAGTGGCGGCGCACAGGCTCGAGGTTCAAATCGATCGTGAGGAAATTTCCCGGCCGGCCGGGCGCCTGCGAAAAATCGCGCAAGAGCGCATACCGCGTTGAACCTTTTGCCACGCGGGGGCCACCAACCGAGGACGGTCAACCCGGGTGGGAGGCAAGGCATAACCAGCTTCGGGCATCGGCAGGCAATGCAGGGGGACGCGCCGGGCGGCGCGGCGCCCCTCGCCTGGGCCGCGTCCGCCTCCGTCCCATTGGCGAAGCGGGCATCGTTCAGGCCTCTCGGAATCCCGCTCGAAGTCGAAGCCAATGAACCCGAATTGCTCACCGCGGTCGCCGAGACGTGCCGCGGCTGGGAGGACGATGCCGACCTCGCGGTGCGGGCCCTCCATCTGAACCTGGTACTCGATGAGGATCCCTGTGAAGCGGGCGAGCCCCAAATCCGGGTCGACGGCCAGTATCTCAGGATCGAGGGCGGGGGGATCAGGGCCGCGGCTGATGCGGACAATGGCCATGCCTGGTGCAGGGTCTCGGCACAGCATCTTCTCGATCATGACAGGTTGCGCCGGACTCTGCTCGAACCGGTGATCCTGTTCCTCGTAACGCGGCGCGGGCGCGTACCGATCCATGCCGCAGGCTTCCTCGCGGACGATCTCGCCATCCTGCTCGCCGGGCCCGCCGGTGCCGGCAAGAGCTGCCTTGCGCTGGCGGCGCATCAGGCGGGCTTCAAGCTGTTGTCGGACGACACCGTCTATGTAAGTACCGCTCCAAGCTTGCGCATCTGGGGTATTCCCAGCCCAATCCATCTGTTTCCCGAAGATGCGCCCGTTTCCGCGCGCGGCCCGGGGCGCGTCCGGAACGGCAAGCTCAAGCTGGCCATACCCGTTCGCCCGACCTGGAGTCCGCCCACCGCACGCCGGGCAGCATTGTGCGTGCTGGATTTCGGCACCAGCGCCGCGCTCCATCCAATCGACCAGGCTGAAGCGCTCCGCCGCTGCGAGCCGCTCGAGGCTGGGTTCGACCTGCTCCGAGCCCCGATCGAAGCCGCGCTCGAAAGGCTCACCCAGGATGGCGCCTGGCAATTGACGCTTTCCCCGCGCCCCACCGAGGCCATCGCCTTGCTTGCCGAGAATTTCTCCGCGCTCCATGGGGAGGACGCGGCATGACGCTTCGTGTCGTCCAGGTGAATTGCGTGATCGACGCAGAACGGCGCGATCCCGAGGCATTGCTGGCAGCCTGGCCGACCATGGCCGCCATCGCCACCGCTACCCAACGAGCCGGCGCGAGCGTGACAGTGCTGCAGGCAAGCCATGCACCGGCCGAATATCGGCGCGATGACGTAACCTATCGCTTCGTGCCCGAGCCGCGGATGCGCCGCGGCCCCGGCGCAGGCATCCTGCCCTGGCGGCTCGCGGCGGCCGTTCGCCAGGCCGCTCCGGACGTGGTCCATTTCAACGGCCTCGACTTCCCCTTCCATGCCCGCGCGGTCTGCGAGCTTGGCGTGCCGGTGCTGATGCAGGACCATGCCAGCCGGGTAGAAGGGCGGATCGCCCGGTTCCGGCGCTGGGGGCATCGCAAGGTCAGGGCTGCCGCCTTCACATCGCGAGCGCAGGCTGAGCCCTTTGTCCGCAGCGGCCATCTGCCGCGAGACATATCAGTGGTCGCGATCCCGGAATCCTCCAGCGATTTCACGCCCGGCGATCGCGACGAAGCCAGGTGCGAGACCGGTGTATTCGGCGCGCCGTCGCTGCTCTGGGTCGGGCATCTCGACGCAAACAAAGATCCGTTGACGATCCTGAACGCGATAAAAAAGGCGCTGCCGGCGTTGCCCGAGCTCCAGCTCTGGTGCGCCTTTATCGGCACCGATCTGCTTCCCGAGATCGAGAGCCTCCTCAGCCAGGACGAGACGCTGGCGGCGCATGTCCATTTGCTCGGCCAGGTCCCGCGCGACCGCGTCGAAGCCCTGTGCCGCGCCAGCGACATCTTTGTCAGTGCCAGCCGGCGGGAAGGCTCGGGCTATGCGCTGCTTGAGGCGCTGGCCTGCGGCGCCACGCCGGTCGTCACCGATATCCCGGCCTTCCGTGCCCTGACCGAGGAGAGGGTCGGCTGTCTTGTCCCGGCGGGCAACGCCGACGCCTTCGCCGCAGCCATCATCCTGGCCGCGCGGCAATTGCACCAAGGGTCTCGCGCCCGGATCGTGCGGCATTTCAAGCGCAACCTCGCCTTCGACGTGGTCGGCGCCCGTCTCGTGCAGGTCTATGCGGCGCTCGCGCGCACCGCGGTGCCGACATGAAGATTGCGATCCTCACGCCCGGCGGTGTCGATCGCAGCGGCACGGAGCGGGTCATCCCCCATCTGCTCTGGCAGATCGAGCGGCTGACGCGCGGCGGTGACGAAGTCCATGTCTTTGCTTTCAACCAGGAAGCCGTGCCCGGCCATTGGCCGCTGCTCGGCGCAACGATTCACAATGCCGGGCGCAAGCCGCGATTACTCACCCTGCTCAGGATGCTGTTCGCCGAGCATCGGCGTGGCGGGTTCGATATCCTCCACGCCTTCTGGGCGTTGCCATCCGGCGTTGCCGGCGCGATCGCGACACATTTTCTGCGCGTGCCACTGGTCCTGACCTTGCCGGGCGGGGATCTCGCGAACCATCCACGCATCGGTTATGGCGGCGCGATCCGGCCGGGCAGCCGGCTGAAGGTCCGGTTCGCCGCCGCATCGGCAGCGGCGGTGACGGCCGCCAGTCCGGCGATGTGCGATCAGGCTCGCGCCGCCGGGATCGAAACCATCCGCATCGCGCACGGTGTCGCGCTCGATCGGTGGGCACAGCGCGCGCCCGTCCGCCGGGATCAGTCCGCGCCGCTGAAGCTCCTCCATATCGGCAGCCTGAACCTCGTGAAGGATCAGGCGACGATGCTGCGTGCCGTGGCAAGGCTGAAGGCGCTTGGCCAAGCCTACACGCTGGACGTGATCGGCGAGGACACGCTCGGCGGCACCGTCCAGCGATATGCGGCGGAACTCGGCCTTGCCGATCGTGTCTGGTTCCACGGTTTCATGCCTCATGCCGCGCTCAGACCCTGGATCGAGCGGGCGGACATTCTGCTGGTCAGTTCTATCCATGAAGGCGGCCCGCTGGTAATGCTCGAAGCCGCGATCGCGGGCGTCCCGGCGATCGGCACGGCAGTCGGACATATCGCCGATTTCGCGCCCGACGCGGCGATTGCCGTACCGGTCGGCGACAGCGACGCGATGGCCGACGCCATCCTCCATCTCGCCGCTGACGAGGAAGAACGGCTTCGTCTCGCTTGTGCCGCGCAGCAGCGTGCCATGAGCGAGGACGCGGACACCACGGCCCGCAGCTTCCGACGCCTCTACGCCGTGCTCGGTTCGCGACGCATCACCCCCGCCCCGGCCCACGGCGCCCTTTGGCGGAATCGCGGAGGTGCGGATGCTTAAACATTCGGCCACGCACCATGATTTCGCGCCCCGCGACGAAGAGGAGAGCTTCTCGTCGCCGCATGCCTACGGATCGACGGACTGCGATCCGGTCGGGTATGACTCCCGGCCTGAGACAGCGCCCTTCGAAATGCGGCCAGTCAACGACAAACGCAGACTCCGGCGGCGCTTCGGGCTTCTGCTGGTCTGCTTCGACGTAGCGGCAATCGCCGCCGCTATTCTGGTCGCGACACTGGTTCGCTTCGGCACGCATTTCGCGTCCGAGCTCGGGCAGCTGATGGCGATCATCCTTCCGATTTATCTCATGGTCGCCGCCAACGGCCATGCCTTCCGCCTCGGCGAAGCAATCCATGGCAACGCGCCACGCGGGCGCGGGCGTGCGATGATGGCGTTCCTCATCTCGATCGGCCTGATCCTCGGCATCGTCTTCTATCTGAATGTGAGCGAGAATTTCTCGCGCGGCGCGCTGGCGCTCTCGCTTGTGTCGGGCCTGCTGGCGCTCGCTTTCGCGCGCGGCCTGTTCGCCTGGCTCTCGACGCGCTGGTTTCCGGGATCGATCCTGCAGGAAACGATCATCGTCGACGGCGTCGACGTTCCAGCCGCGCCCGGCGCCACTATCCTCAACGCCGCTTCGCTGAACCTGTCACCCCGGCTCGACGACCCGGCGATGCTCGACATGCTGGGGCGACATATCGAGGGCGCCGACCGCGTGATCGTCGCCTGCCGGCCCGAACGGCGCGATCTCTGGGCGCGCGCGTTGCGCGGCGCCGGAGTCAGCGTCGAGGTCCTGACGCCCGAACTCGATGCGATGCAGGCGATCAGCATCAACATCTTCGACGGCCACACCACGACAGTGGTCGCGACCGGTCCGCTCGGCCATGGCGACCGGGTCCTGAAGCGCTCGCTCGACCTCGCGATCGTCCTGTCGACCCTGCCCGTGACCTTGCCGCTGATGCTGGTCGCGGCCATCGCGATCAAGCTGGAGAGCACCGGTCCGGTCTTCTTTGTTCAGCGGCGGATCGGCCAGGGAAACCGGCTGTTCCGGATGTACAAGTTCCGCAGTATGCGCGCCGCGGCGGGCGACCATGACGGCATCACCTCGACCGCGCGGAACGACCGACGCATCACGCGTGTCGGCGCGTTCATCCGCCGGACCAGCATCGATGAGTTGCCGCAGATCATCAACATCCTGCGCGGCGAGATGAGCGTTGTCGGGCCACGTCCGCACGCCATCGAATCGCGCGCCGCAAATACGCATTTCTGGGATCTGGAACGGCGATACTGGGATCGGCACGCAGCCAAGCCGGGCATGACCGGGCTGGCACAGGTGCGCGGTTTTCGTGGGTCGATCAGCGACCAGGGCCAGCTCGCCAGCCGCGTGAATTCCGATCTCGCCTATCTGCAGGCTTGGACGATCTGGCGGGACCTAGCGATCATCGGGCGCACCTTCCGCGTCCTTGTTCACGACAACGCTTTCTAATTGGGCTTTTTGATCTGGAAGAAGGGAGAAGTGGAATGAAGTTACGAACAGCCATTCTGGGCATCGCGACGATCGCTTTGTGCTCGTCAGCGGTTGCTTATGCCGGCGCGGTTCGGCCGGCAAAGGCGCGTCCGATCGCAAAGTCATCGCTGAAGGTGAGCCGTGCTTCGGCAAAGCTCCGCGGCGCGAACAAGGACAGCAAGACCGTCCCGATCGTGCTGGCCGGTGCGGCCGCTGGCGGTGCAGCGATCTATCTCGCCACCAAGGGCGACAACAAGGCAAGCCACTAGGGTCGAGGCGGGGCTTTGGTGACGGCGTGGCGTGATCGCCCCACCGTCATCAGATCCCGCATCGCTCGCGGCCGGAAGCGATTTCGGCCATATCGGTGTAGGGTTTATGACATTCGCTCCAGCGATGCCGCTTGAGCGCGGGGAGAGTGCGCGCTTCGAACAGCGCGCCGCGATTGCAGCCCTCGCGCTTGTCGGTTCGAGCTTTCTGTTCGGCGGCCAGAGCGTCGAGTCGATGTTCGTGCAGTCGATCCCCCAGCTGGTCGCCGTGCTGGTGATCGGCTTTCTGTGCGTATCGGCGTCCGGCAGGTCGCTCGCGCCGGGGGCCAGGCCGATTCTCGCCATTGCGGGATCGGTGCTGGTGCTGATCCTGATTCAGCTCATCCCCCTTCCCTATGGCATCTGGTCCGCCTTGCCGGGCCGCGAGGTCGCCGTTGCGGCCCTGCAGGCTGCCCGGATCGATAAACCCTGGCACCCCTTGAGTGAGGACCCCGGCGCCACGATTCAATCCGCGCTGACATTGCTACCCGCGCTGGCGATGCTGCTTACCTGCCTGATGCTGGACAGGCAGGGACTGAGGCAGGTCATGCTCACCATCCTGATCTTTGCTGGTGTGTCGCTCCTGCTCGGCTGGCTGCAGATGCTCGCCGGAATCCAGAGCGCGCTCTATTTCTATGGCGATCAGCACGATCGCCAGTCGATCGGCCTGTTCTCCAACCACAATCATCAGGCTGACCTGCTCTGCCTCGGCATGTTGATGGCCGGAGCGATGCTCTTCGCGCTGAGTCCGCGTGTCGAAATGCTCCGGCGCCGCGGCGTGCTCATCGCGATCCTGACCGTTGCCGTGCTCGGGCTCGGCGTCCTTTCCACCGCGTCGCGGATGGGCGCGGCCTTGTTCATCCCGGCGGCGGCCGTCACGATTATCCTGACGGTGATCGACGCCCGAACCCGCAAGGTCACGCCGCCCGGCATCGCTGCGATAGCAACCGTCACCTTGATCGTCGCCGCACTCGGCTGGGCCGGGTTCGACCAACTCCTGGCGCGCTTCCAGACGTCCGTGGACCTTCGCAGCACGATCTGGCCCGACGCCTGGTATCTGGCGAAGAGCGTCTGGCCGGTCGGCACCGGCTTCGGCACGTTCGACCAGGCCTATCCACCGATCGAGAGCCTCGCCGGGGTTACACCGCTCTTCATCAACGCTGCGCATGAGGATTATCTGCAGCTTGCGATCGAGGGCGGCGCGCCGGCCTTGCTCATCCTCCTCGCCTTTTTCGTCTGGTTCATACTGCAGATCGTGCGCCTGGGGCGCCGGCACAGCGGGATGACCGGCTGGTTCGCCGCAACCGGCATTCTCGTCCTGCTGGTCCATTCGGCGGTCGACTATCCTTTGCGCACGGAAGCGCTCTCGACCGCATTCGCGGCTCTGTGCGCCGTGCTGAACATGGCCGCGCAACAGGCATCTCCCCGCCGCCCAGTCACCCAGAAAAGAATCCTTGAACCCGTGCTCACCACCGCAGGATATTCGCGATGAGACTTCTTCTTTCCGGTCTTGGCACCGCCACGCTTCTCCTTCTGGGTGGATGCGCCTCCACCTCGGCGGGGGTGCCAAGCGAACAATCCTATGTGAACTTTCCGCCGCCCAGCGCCGTGGACCATGTCCAGGATTACGAGATCGGCCCGGGCGACACGCTGAGCGTCAATACATTCCAGGAGAAAGACCTGACGCTCGATCATGTGGAAGTCGATGCCAGCGGCAATATCCTGCTGCCGTTGATCGGCAGCGTCCACGCCGCCGGCCTTTCCTCGGCCGCGCTCTCCACCGAGATCCAGAACCGGCTCGCGAAACGCTATCTGCGCGATCCGCAGGTCTCGGTCATCGTCACCTCCGCTGTCTCGCAGAAAGTCACGGTCGAAGGCTCGGTTACCCAGGCGGGCGTGTTCGAGGTGAAGGGCGAGATGACGCTGTTGCAGGCGCTGGCGCTTGCCAAGGGCCCCAACCGCACCGCCCGGCTCGGCCGCGTGGTGATCTTCCGGACGATCGAGCGGCAGCGCAAACTCGCGGTCTTCGACGTGAACGCAATCCGCCGCGGCGAGATGCCCGATCCCCAGATCCTGGGTGACGATGTCGTCGTCGTGCCCTTCTCGAACGGCAAGGGCGCGTTCCGCGATCTCATCTCGGCGCTGCCGTCCTTCGGCGTCTTCGCTGCCTTCAACAATCTCTGATCCCGGCACGCTGCCCAACCGAACAGGGTTCACATGTTTAGACGAGATTTGATTTTGGCCACCGACGGACGGACCTTCGAAGCCCGGCCGGAGACGGCGCGCGAAACCGGGCGCGATACCGGCCCCGAGCCTCGGCGCGGCATCGGGCGGGACATCGACCTGCAGCGGATGCGGCTCATCCTGCGCCGGAATCGCTGGATCATCCTTGCCTGCATGATGTTTTTCCCGCTCGCCGCGATTTTCCTGACGGCTGTTTCCACGCCGGAATATCGCGCCACGGCCTCGATCCAGCTCGAACAGCAATCGACCCGGGTGCTGAAGGGCGACGAGCCCCAGCCCGGCGATTCCAATATCTTCGATGCCGAGCGCTTCCTGCAGACCCAGGTCGATATCCTGAACAGCCGCTCGCTCGCGATCCGCGTCGGCGAACGGCTGCAGCTTTTCCACGGGACCGACTTCCTGACCGCGATGGGAATCATCGTAAAGCCAGTCGGAACTCCGGCTGAGCAGGCCCGCAAGCTCAGGGAGCGGACGATCCGGGCATTGCAGGGCAATCTGCAGATCTCCCTGCCACGTAACTCGCGCGTGGCGTCGATCTCGTTCAATAGCCGCGACAAGGACATCGCGGCGCGGGTGGCGAACGCCTATGCCGAGGCGCTGATCGCCGACAATCTGGAGCGCCGGTTCAAGGCCTCCTCCTACGCCCGCGACTTTCTCGAGGGGCAGCTCGAACAGGCCAAGGGCAAGCTCGAAACTTCGGAGCGGGCGGCGATCCTCTATGCGCGCAATGCCGGCCTGATCGACACCGGCCCAGCCGCGGGCGCGCCAGGCGAACGCGCGCGCTCGCTGGTGACCTCAAGCCTGGTCACCATGAACGATACGCTGACCGGCCTGACCGCGGAACGGCTGCGCGCCCAGGAGCGCTGGGAACGGGCGCGCAGCACGCCGCTGATGAGTTTGCCCGACGTACTCGGCAATCCCGCCATCCAGGAGTTGACCCGGAGCCGGGCGGACCTGTCGTCGACCTATCAGAAGGAGCAGGAAACCCGGCTCGCCGACTATCCGACCGTCCGCCAGGCCAAGGCGGAGCTCGACGAAACCAACGCCCAGATCAACCAGCTCGCGCTTTCGATCCGGGATTCGATCCGCGAGGGATATGAGGTCGCACTGCGGCAGGAACATGCAGTCCAGCAGGACATATTGAAGCTGCGGTCGAACACGCTGACCGAACAGGATCGCGGCATCCAGTACGGCATTCTGCGCCGCGAGGTGGATACCAACCGGCAAATGTATGACGGGCTGTTACAGCGCTTCAAGGAAGTCGGCGCCGCCGCCGGCGTGACCGCCAACAATATCAGTATCGTCGATACCGCCGAACCGGCCCTGACCCCGTCCTGGCCGAAGCCATCGCTCAACCTCGCCCTCTCGCTGCTGCTCGGCGCCATGGTCGCGGCAGGCCTCGTGTTCCTGCGCGAGATGCTCGACGATGCCGTCCGCACCCCGGATGATGTCGAGGACAAGCTCGGCCTTTCCCTGCTCGGCACGGTGCCGCGCGTCGGTGCCGGGATGACGCCCATCGAGGCGCTCGACTCCCAGCGGTCGATCCTGTCGGAATCCTATTCCTCGTTGCGCACCGCGCTCGAGTTCGCCGGGGACGCTGGCGTGCCGCGCCGCATGCTCGTCACGTCGAGCCAGGCGTCGGAGGGCAAGAGCACAACCTCTTACGCGATCGCCCGCAGCCTCGCACTGGTGGGCAAGCGGGTGCTGCTGGTCGATGGCGACCTGCGCAATCCGTCACTCGCGACCTTGCTTGGCATCCAGCACCCGACCGGCTTCTCGAATGTGCTCAACGGCACGGCCAAGGCTGCCGACCAGACGATCGCGCTCGCCACGCCCAATCTGAGTTTCATGCCGAGCGGCCCACTGCCGCCCAATCCAGCCGACCTTTACGGGCGTAGCCAGGCCCGGGCCGTGATCGAGCATCTTTCCGACCATTTCGACATGGTGGTGATCGACGGGCCGCCTGTGCTTGGCCTTGCCGATGCGCCGTTGCTCGCCGCGGCGGTCGAAGGCGTCGTCTTCCTGGTCGATACCAGCCAGTCGCATCGCGGCCGGGTGCGTACCGCCATCCGTCGCCTGCAACGGGCGCAGGGGCGCGTACTTGGCATCGTGCTGACGATGTTCGACCCGAAGACGGTCGGCTTTGGCGGCTATGGCTATAGCTACGAATATGGCGACAAGCCGCGGTCGCGCCGCCTGATTCCGAGCTTCGTCACGGACCGCTTCTGAGATGGCGGGCCGGCTCAGATCGGGTGTTACGATCCTTGGCGGGGCGACGCTGTTGGGGTTGGTCGCCACCAACGGGGTTGCGACCGGCCTCGCGAGCAGCGGCGATTACGCGACAGCCGCAACGCTCTCACCTGATGCTGACCATCTATCCCGTCGGGCGCAGGACTTGTTCTTCGCCGGGCGCCACGACGCGGCGATAGCGGCGGCACGCGCCGCGTTGCGGATTGCGCCGCTCAACACCCGTGCGATCCGGGTCATCGGGCAGGCGGAGCTAGCGCGCGGTCATGACGATGCGGGTCTGGATGCGATGAACGCGGCGGCGCGCGGCGGCTGGCGGGACAATCTCACCCAGATCTGGACGCTGCAGATGGCGTTGTCCGGCGGCGACTATGACAGCGCGATGGAACGCGCCGATGCGCTGATCCGCCGCAATACCATTTCCGACCAGGTGTTCGCCGCGTTTCGGGCGATGAACGCGGAACCCGGCTTCAGGCGGAGCCTCATCGCACGCCTCGCCGACCAGCCCGATTGGCGCGGCCTGATGTTCCTCGATCTGCGGCGTGCCGGCGCTTCGGAAATTCCCGCCGCACTTCAGCTCATCGCCGATCTCGACCGGACGCCCCATCCTGTCACAGATCTCGAGCTTTTCCCGATCCTCGAGCGGATGACCGAGCTGGGTGCTGCCGATCAGGCCTATCGCTTCTGGCGCGGCAAGGCGCCGCCGGCGGGATGGGCTGGCGAAAACCAGCTTTATGACGGGGCATTTGTGGTTGCGGGCAAGCGCCAGGGCGTGGGTTCGATCCCGCGCTTCGAATGGGCCGTCGATCCCGGCGGTTCGGGTCTTGCCAGCGTGGAGGCATCGCCGAACGGCCAGGGGGTCGCGCTGCGCGCCAGCACCGACGCGGGCGAGTCCGCGACGCTTGCCACACAGCAACTGCTGCTGCCAGCGGGGACGTACCAACTCGGCGCCCGTATTTTCGCGCGAAGCGAGCGGGATATGGCTGGCTTCGACTTCACGCTGCGCTGCGTCGATGCAAAAACGGACATTCTGTTCGCGGACCAGCGCCTTCAGCAGCTTCGCCTCGACCAACTGCGCTATTCGGCGACGCTGCAGGTTCCCGCGGACTGCGTACGGCAAGCGCTCGACATCAGGGCGCGAGGCGGCACGCCGGTGGGCGCGACCGTCTCGATCACCGATCTCGTCCTGCGCCGGGCGGCCTGAAGTGAACGACGCCCACCCCTCTCATGCCCGGCTCGACGCTGTCGAGTTCAACAATATGGTAACGCCTTATACCGATCGGCTGTTCACACGGCTGAAGAAGGACGGCCTGGAACTCGCGGTCGTGTCTTGCACCCGCGCCGAGCGGAACCGATCCTGGAACCTTCCCGCCACGAAGCCCTATCGTCACGAGATCCTGCGCGGGATCGAGCTCGAAGTGGGCCGGCGCCGTTTCGCCCATCTCAATCGCGGCATTTTTCGGACCCTGTCGCGCCTGCGGCCGAAAATGATCGTCCTGACCGGCTTTTATCCCTCGATGCTGCTTGGCCTCGCCTGGAGCCGATTGACCAGGACACCGATCGCGCTTCGGGTCGACGGCGGCGCGGACGATATGCCGCAGAGCGTCTATCACCGGCTTTTCCGGCCGATGGTGCTGAGACGCTGCCGCGCCGTGCTGACCTGCAGCGAGAAGGGCGCAGCGTTTTTCCGCAAGGCGGGCTTCGAAGATGCGCGGATCTTCCGCATGCCGCTGGTACCGGCCTGGGATCCGCCGTCCTCGTCGCCGGATTTCGAGGTGCGCACCGTCGATCTGATCTGGGTCGCCGAGATCAGCAATCCGATCAAGAATGCCGGCTTTTTTGTCGAGGTCGCCAAATGGCTGAAACACCGACGGCCCGACCTGATGGTGCGGGTGATCGGTCGTGGCCTGGACCAGCGCGCGATGCTGGACGGACTGACCGCGGCCGGCATCGATGTCCGGCACGACGAGGCGCTCGACTGGGACCGGATGGCCGAAGCCCTTTCCGACGCGAAATTGCTTCTGCTGCCCTCGAATCGGGAACCCTGGGGGCTGGTCTGCAACGAGGCCCTGCAATGCGGCACGCCGTGCCTGGTCTCGCCCCATGTCGGCGCGGCGAACGATCTGGTGCTGGACGGAATCAATGGCCGCGTCCTGCCGCTCGACGTGGATCGCTGGGCGATCGCGGCGGCTGAGCTGCTCGGAGACGCAAGCGTGTGGTCGGCAATGTCGGAGCGGGCGCGGGCGTCGATGGCGTCGCGCGGGATCGAATCGTCGGCGAAAATCTATCGGGACATGGTGGCTTATGTGCTGCGCGCCGACACCAGCAGATTGCAGTAGATATGACGGCGGTCCGGCAGGATGCGGCTCAGGATCAGCGTCATGATCGTGAGCGGCGCAAGGAGCGCGAGCTGCACCAGCGCGCGGGTGGCACGATGACGCGCGCCGATATGCTGATGCAGATAGGCGATCCAGAGCTGGCCGATCGCCTCGACATCGGTCGAAGTCTTTGCGATCTCGATCCCGTCATAGCCGTGCCGCTCGAGCAGCGCCCTGATGCCGAAGCTGGTGTAGCGCGCATAATCGAAGGGCTGTTCATGCTCGTCCCAGGCAAAGGGGATCGAGAAGAGCAGCCTTCCCTGTGGCTTCAGCACGCGCCGGATCTCGTCGAGTATCTCGTCGAGATTGAAGACATGTTCGAACACTTCGAACGAGATGACGGCGTCGAAGCTCGCATCCGGAAAGGGCAATGTCCGGCCGTCGTAATAGATATCGACCTGGCTGTTCGCATGGGGATGGCCGCTGACCGCGATATCCACGCCGACATAGTCTGCGACATGGGCGAAATCGCTGCGATAGGGCTGCGCGCCGCAGCCGAAATCGAGCACCCGCCCTTGAATCTCCCCAGCCCGGCCCGCGATCGAGCGCGCGAGGCGGCGGCGGATGATGAAAAAGGGATGGACGATCGCGCCGAGCCAGGTCGGATGGAATTTCTCGCGCGCCAGGCGGCGGCGGGCCGGATCGATCAACGCGCGCATCGCCAATGCGTCGCAGGGAAGCCGGGCTTAGGCAAGGCAATCCGCGCGAGGTCGGCGCGATGATCTACCCCGCGCTCCCGGCACCGCTCGATCTCGGTGCGCTCCGGCTGAACGGAGCCGGTTTCGGCAATTGCCTGTTCGCGTATTTCCACGCCGTGGTCCTCGCGGAAAAGGAGGGGCGCCGGCTGATCGCACCCGCATGGCGATCGCTTCCGATCAACCACAAGCTGCGCGGTGACGGCTCGATCCGCCGCTATCACGAGATGGTCCGCACCCATCCCGACGAAATAGGCGGCCCGGCGAAAGCCGCGGCGCTCGCCGCGCTGCTCCCGTTCGCGGATATCCAGGGCGTTGCGCCGGGTATGCCGCCGCATGGATCGAAGCGACCACTAATCGTTGTGCGCAGCGCCGGCTTCACCTTCGAAGGTCTGCACCCGCATCGCGACCGGCTGCGGCACCGGCTGATCGAGATCATGAAGCGCCCGCCACCCAAACCGCCGCGCTGGGGCGATGATCACCACATCGCGGTCCATGTCCGGCTCGGCGACTTCGATCCCGCCGATCCGGCGGAGCTGGACACGGGCGAAAAGGGCAATCTGCGGCTGCCGCTCGCCTGGTATGGCCGGGCGGTCGAACGACTGCGCGGGTTGCGGCCCAATCTGCCGATCAGGATCTATTCGGACGGGCAGGATGCGGAACTGGCTCCGCTCCTCGCGACGGACGGCGTCACCCGCGCCCGGTCATCCGACGATATCAATGATCTCGTCGCCATGGCCGGCGCGTCGATACTGGTCGGATCGCATTCGACCTTTTCCCGCTGGGCCGCCTTTCTCGGCAACATGCCGGTGATCTGGCGCGCGCAGCGTTCGCCCAGGGAAAACCCGGTCGATCAGCAGGTCAGGTCGCAGCATATCGGCGACGATATGACCGCTCTCGAGGATCCGCTCGCATGACACGGTTCTTCCTCGACCCCGAGCGTCGCAAGCTGGTCCTGTCGCTGCTCGCGAACATGATGACGCGCTTCCCCGGCCTCGCTCTGGTTTTCCTAATCCTGCCGCGGCTGTTCACCGGTCTCGGGCCCGAGCGCTATTCAGCCCTATTCGCCGCGCTTGCGCTCGGCACATTGGCGAGTTTTCCGATGACCGGCACCGGCGTGCTCGGCATCCGCCTGATCGGATCGGCCGCGTCGCAGGATGACAAAGCGGGTGCGGCATCGGCGTTCCTCAGCCTGGGCGCCGCCAATTTCTCGCTGTCGGGAATATTGATGGCGGCGGTGTTCGCGATCGAACTCGCGCGGGGCCACGGCCTGACCATCGCCTGTGTCGCGCTGCTCCCGCTGATCCAGGCCGCGTTCAACGTCACCTTCGACAATGCCCGTCTCTCCTATAACGAGCATTACTGGACCGCGAGCCTCGCCCTGAGCTTCCAGATCCTCTGGTATGTCCTGGTCCTCACCAGCCCGGCGTTCCACACCCATATCCTGCTCGCGGCGACTGTGTTCCACGCGCCGACCATCCTCGCGAGCCTGACCAACGGCATGCTCCTGTTGCGATCGCGTCCCTATCTCCTGCGCGGCCGCGTCATCCATTTCCGCGAAATGCTGCGCGCCGGTTTCTCCTTCGGTACCGCTGACGGGCTGCTCATGGGGGCGCTGGGCCTGGTGGTGATCTGGCTGCAGATCTCGGCCTCTCCGTCGGTCACCTCCTGGGTGGCGACGCAGAACCGGCTCTTCTCCATGTGCTTCACGCCGATCCTCATGATCATGGTCCCGCTCGGTGGCTTCATCCGCGTCAAATGGGCGGGCGCGAGCGCGAAGCGCCAGCGCGACGCGATCAAGGCTGCCATTGCAGCCGGCGTCCTCGCCTTTTTCGCCATGGCGGCGGGACTCGGCGTGGCGGGACCGCTTTATGCCCGGTACTGGCTCGGTCTCGAAGCGCCGGCCGGCTGGCTGATCCTCGCGCCCTGTTTCGTCTATTTCGGGACGATCGCCTTTTATCGTTGCTTCGCGTCGATCGCCTATCTCGTGCTCGACGGCGCCTGGCTGGCGCACCGCGTGATCGCCGCGTGCCTTTTCGCGGGCCTGGCCTGGATCGTATCGGCCCGCTTTCTCGATCCGCTCACGGGCTTTGCCGTCTTCGCGACGATCGCGTCGCTGCTGATCGTGGCGGCGGTCTCGCGATCAGCGCGCCGGACGCTTGCGACCCATATCACGGACGCCGAGACCACCAATATCCTCGGCACACCGATCACGATCACTGACCATGATCGCGCCGCAGCCCGGATTCTCGCCTGGGTCCGTGCGCGGGAGAGCCGCTATGTCTGCGTGCGGGATGTCCATGGCATCATGCTCGCCCAGCGCGACGCCGGGCTGATGGAGATTCATCAGGCCGCCGACATGATCCTGCCCGATGGCATGCCGCTGGTCCATGTCGCGCGCTGGCGCGGCCACCAGTCGATCCGCCGCGTGTCTGGGCCGGACTTTGTCGAGACGCTCGCCGATCTCGGCCGGGCCGACGGCATCCGCCATTATTTCTATGGCGGGAAGCCCGGAATCGCGGGCAAAATGGCGGCGCGGCTCGCCGGGCGCTATCCGGGCCTGATAGTCGCCGGTGCCTCCACCCCGCCCTTTGGCGAGGTGAGCGAGGCTGTGCGGCGCGCCGAAATGGCGACGATCATGGCGGCGGCGCCGGACGTCATTTGGGTCGGGCTCAGCACGCCGAAGCAGGAACGCTGGATGCGCCGCCATCGCGGTGAACTGACGGGGGTGACGCTGATCGGGGTCGGCGCCGCATTCGACTTCCATGCCGGCGCGGTGAAGCGTGCCCCGCTCTGGATGCAGCGCGCCACGCTGGAATGGCTGCACCGGCTCCTGTCCGAACCCAGGCGGCTCTGGCGCCGCTATCTTGTGCTCGCGCCCCAGTTCGTCTGGCACGTGCTTTGGGATCGACCCGCATGACCACCGCGACAATGCCCGCCGCAGCGGAGGCCTCGCGGACGACCGCGATACCGCGCCCGGTGCTGAATTTCTGGGTCTTCGGCGCGCCTTACATCGCCACGACCATCTACTTCTTCGTCATGATCAAGGACGACAGCCGAATCTACGCGCCGATCTTCCCGATCGCGATGATATTGATCGCGGCGACCGCCTTCACGCTGATCGATCGCCGCCTGCCCGTGCTGAACCATGACGTGATCCTGTTCATGCTCGTCTATCTCGTCATCGGCGCGATCAGCGTGGGGATGAGCCAGAACAGCGACAGCTTCGCGCTCCGCAAGATCGCCCTTCCCCTTGTCGGCATGGCCCCGGCCGTCTTCCGCTTCTACACGACCCCGCGCCAGTTCTTCGTCTTCCTCGTCGCTTTGTTCTTCGCCGCGTTGATCTATACGACCCAGACAAGCGACGTGATCGGGGGCGGCTTCCTCTCGACCGATTCACCCTATGAATCGATCCTGGGCGCGACCTTCGGCGGCATCACCGTCTGGCTGGTCGCTTCGTCGCGCTATGCGCTGGCGACGCTCGCCTATTGCGCCTGCGTGCTGTTTTTCAAACGCAACGCCATCGTGATGGCGCTCGTAGTGAGCATGGTGATCCTGGCCATCCAGATCTTCCGGCAGCGCGACAATATCCGGTTGTTCAGGCGGTTGCTCTATATCGCCGTTCCGGTCGCGACCCTGCTCGCCCTCTATCTGAGCCGGATCTTCGACTATATCGCCGCCAATTTCATCCGCGGTTACAATGCCGAATATATCAGCGTCGGCCGGGCGCCGATCTACGACTTCATCATCGGCGAATATGAGCGGAGCCCGATCCGCGAGCAGCTGCTCGGCCATGGCGCGGGAATGGTCGAATATATCATTGCGACCGAGCGCTCGCTCAATGCCGGGCTGTTGCTGCCGCATGACGAGTATCTGAGCTGGCTCTATGATTTTGGCATAATCGGCCTGATCATATTGCTGTTCTTCTTCGCCCGGATCGGCCGGAGCGGTATCCCGGCGGTTGCGGTGCTGCTGTTCATGACGCTCGCGATGACGGCCGAGAATTTCTTCCTGATCTCGTTCAATTGCCTCGCGATCTTTGCCCTGTGCTCGACCCGCATGGTCGATACGCGCTCCGCTGTGCCGTGAGGATTCTGATCCTGCACAACCGCTATCAGGTCTCGGGCGGAGAGGATGTGGCGGTTGCTGCTGAACACCAATTGCTGCTCGCCCGGGGGCATGAAGTTACGCTGATCGAAGCCGATAATGACGCGATCCTCGGGCCATTGGCGAAAGCCCGCACCGCGCTCGCGACGCCCTATAACCCGGCGCGGCGGCGCTGGATCGCCCGGGAGGTGCGCCGGACCGGGGCGCAGCTCGTCCATGTCCATAATGTCTTTCCGCGCTTCTCGCTGTCGGTGCTGGATGGGGCGGCGGACGCGGGCGCTGGGGTCGTCCAGACATTGCACAACTACCGGTCGATCTGCGCCAATGGCCTGCTGCTCCGGGATGGCATCATCTGCGAGGCGTGCGTGGGGCGGGTCGGCTGGCCAGCAATACGGCATGGTTGCTATCGGGGATCGAGAGCCGGCTCGGCTGCGGTGGTGGCGATGCAGCAGGCCGCGCGCCGGGGAAAGATCTGGGACCGGGCGGGGCGGCGCCTGATCGCGCTGACCGAATTCGCACGAGACAAGCTCGTGAGCGGCGGACTGCCGGCCGAGCGGATCGTCGTGAAGCCGAACTTCATCGATATTGCTGCGCCCCCCGCAACCCGGGACAAGCGCGCGGGCATTCTGTTCGTCGGACGCCTCAGCCGGGAAAAGGGGGTGGACACCCTTGTCGATGCGGCGCGCCAGCTGCCGCATATTGCCTTTACCGTCATCGGTAGCGGGCCGGACGAGGAGCGGCTGCGCGCGGCCGCTCCAAGCAATGTGACCTTCGCTGGCGCTCTGCCGAATGTGGAGGCGCGTACGGCGATGGCGAGGGCATCGGCGCTTGTCATGCCCTCGATCTGGTATGAGGGCTTCCCGATGACCGTGCTGGAAGCCTTTGCCGCGGGCACGCCGGTGATCGCCGCCCGCATCGGATCGCTTCCGGAAATCGTCGCCGAGGGTGCCGGTCTGCTCTTCGTGCCCGGCGATCCGTCATCACTCAGTGCGGCAATCACCCAATTGCTGTCTGACGCCTCAGCGACGGCGCATATGGGTCGGGCCGGCCAGGAACGCGCCTCGACGCTCTACGGGCCATCGGCCAATGCCATGCAGTTGGAGGCGATCTACAAATCGGTGCTCGATGAGCGGCCGCGTGCGTGAGCCGGGCCTTGTCCCTGGCCTGCTCGCGCTGATCGCGACCAGCGCTGCCCCGGTGGACGATGCCGGCGCCCGCGATCTCCTCAGGCTTCAGCGGCTCGATCAGCGTGTCGAGACGGTCGGCTATCGCCTGGCGCAATCGGCGGGCACGCTTTGCCCGGAACAGGTTCCACTGACCGGCATCGCGGTCCAGGATCTGAGCGCCTATGGCGGCGCCAGCCAGGCCGACGCGAAGCGCGCTTTCGGGCTGGGCTCCGAGCCCGCAATATTGGCCGTTGCGCGAGGCAGCCCGGCGGAGCGAGCCGGGCTCCGCACCGGAGACGCGCTCGTTGCGATCGACGGAGAGGCAGTCCCGGCAGCGCCGCGAGCTTCCGCCACCTATCAGCGTGTCGCGGCGGTCGAGGATAGCCTTGATCGTCACGCCGCCGAGGGGGCGCTCGACCTCGATATCAGGCGCGGCGGCACATCCTTTCGCCTCCATATCGACCTCGATCGCGGTTGTGCCTCGCATTTCCAGGTGCGGCCGTCGGACGCGATCGATGCCGGCGCGGACGGCCATTATGTCGAGATCACCAGCGCCTATGTCGAACGCGCGAGCAGCGATGATGGCCTGGCGATCGTGCTCGCGCACGAGCTGGCGCACAACATCCTCCATCACCGTGGCGAGCTGGATGCGGCGGGTGTCCATCGCGGCTTGCTGCAGGACTTCGGCCGCAGCGCGCGCCTGACCCGCGCAACCGAAATCGAGGCGGATCGCCTGAGCCTGTATCTGCTGGATCGCGCCGGCTTCTCACTCGATGGGGCCGTGCGGTTTCGTGAGGATCTGTGGCGCGGCTCGTGGGATTTGCTCCGCTCCAGGACGCATCCTTCCAGCGCGGAACGGCTCGCGGTCCTGCGTGCCGAGATGGCTCGCATTGCGGCCTCGAAGGCGACCGGCGCATTGCCCGAAAGCGGCACCGTCTTCCCTGCTCCGGACCGTTAACAAGGACAGAACAGGGACAGGCGAAATGTCGAGGTTTCTACTGTCATGTGAAAGAGCGCGGCGAGGTTTCGCACCCCACCGGTTCGCACAGTGCGACGGATGGGCCCGGATTTGAATCAATCAGGAGTCGAACCATGGCGCCAGCCATGCCGGAACCCTCACCGGGCTGATCGATTTGATCGTCGAAGGACAATGCGATGACGGCGGGGACCATTAGAACGGGGATTGCTGGATGGTCGATCGGATCGGCGCTTGCGGGGCAATTTCCGGGCAGCGAAGGCCATCTCGGCCGCTACGCCAGGCGCCTGAACGCGGCCGAGATCAACAGCAGCTTCCATCGACCACATCGCCGCGCGACCTATGAGAAATGGGCGGCGAGCGTCCCGCCCGATTTTCGCTTCGCGGTGAAACTGCCCAAGGCGATCACGCATGATCGGCGCCTGGTCGATTGCGATGATCTCCTCGCGCGTTTCGCCGAAGAGGCGGGGGGCCTTGGCGACAAGCGCGGCCCGATCCTGGTACAGCTACCGCCCAGCTTTGTTTTCCACGGGGATGTCGCATCGTGCTTTTTCGCCGCGTTCGACACTATCGTCGGCGGGCGGATGGTGATCGAGCCCCGTCATGCGAGCTGGTTCGAGGCGGATGCGGAAGCCTTGCTCGTGCAGCATCGGATCGCGCGCGTCGCGGCCGACCCGGCCCTGCATCCGGGCGCGGGCGAGCCGGGCGGCTGGCCCGGAATCGCCTATTTCCGGCTGCACGGGGCGCCGCGCATCTATTGGTCGAGCTATTCGGCCGATACGATCGCGGCACAGGCGCGGCGGGTGAAGGCATTGGACCGCGGCGGTGCCGAGGCCTGGACGATCTACGACAACACCGCCTCGGGCGCCGCGCTCGCCAATGCCCTCGAGCTCGACGAGCACCTCAACGCCGAAGCACGACCTCGGTGACGTGCCGGCGCCCGCCGACCCGGGCAAGCTGGACGAACACATCGACCGTGCTGCGGACATAATGGAGCACATCGTCGCGGTTGAGCCGCGTGCCGGTCTGCAGCACAAGCAGCGCGATCTGCTCGATCGCACGTTCGGCACTGTCGGCATGGACGGTGGTCATCGATCCGGGGTGGCCGGTGTTGACCGCGCGCAGGAAAGCATAGGCCTCCTCGCCGCGCAGTTCGCCGAGGATGATCCGGTCGGGCCGCATGCGAAGCGATGCGCGGAGCAGATCGTCGGCGCTCACCTGCGCCTCTCCGAGCGCACTGCGCGCCGCGAGCAGGCCGACGGCATTGTCATGGCGCAGATGAAGCTCGGGCGTGTCCTCGATCAGGATCAGCCTCTCTTCGGCCGGAATCTCGCGGATCAGCGCGTTGAGAAAGGTTGTCTTGCCCGTCGAGGTGCCGCCCGACACCAGGATATTCTTGCGCGCCTTGACCGCACCCGCGAGCATTCCGGAAATATCGCCTTCGTCGAGCATCGCGCGCAGGGCGAGGTCGATGTCCGACGGTCCCTCGACATCGCCCCGCCGCGTATCGGCAAAGGCGCCGCTCGCGACATAGTCGCCGAGCGCCAGATCGGGCGAGACATGCTTGCGGATCGCGAGCGCAAGCGGCCCTCGCGTCGCGGGCGGACCGACCACCTGGACGCGCGCTCCGTCCGGCAGGGTTGCCGACAGCAAGGGATGCTCGCGGCTGATCCCCTGATGCGACAGCGCCGCGATCTGGCGCGCGAGCCGCGACAGGGTCGCCTCATCCAGCCCCGGCGCGTCGTGCCGCTCGATCCCGCCGGCGGTCGTCTCGGCCCAGACTTCGCCCGGACGATTGACGTAGATGTCGGTCACATCGGCGCGGCCGAGCATATCGGCGAGCGGCGCAAGATAGCTGCGCAGATAGACTGGCCGCTCGTCGCGTGCCGCGGCGCTCATTTCTTGCTCTCGACCGCGGTGAAATCGAGATCGCGCGAGACGAACACGGTGATCGCAGTGCCCTGTTTCACACGCAGCGTTGGCTGAACCTGCGTACCGCTGGTCAAGGGGGCCGCGGCCGTATTCAACACCGATCCCGGCAGCGACACGATGACCGAGGAACCGCCGAGCCGAGAGGCATAGTTGCTGCCCACATCGAGCGCCGTCTGAAGGATCGCCGAGCCGAATTTCTCGAAGAAATGGCTGTTGACCTTGCCCCTGATCCCGACGCGGCCGAGCGGATCGGCGGCGGGCGAACCCAGCGCGATGGTGACTCCATCAGGGCGCACGAGCCGGGTCCACATCACCATTGCCCGATTCTGGCCGGGCTGGAGGTCGGCGCGATATTCGCCGATCAGTCGGCTGCCGCGCTGGATCAGCACGCGGTTGCCGTCAAAGCCGCGGACATCGCTCTGTACGAGTGCACGAGCGAGACCGGGCCGGGTGGAATCCAGCGCTGTCTCGAGCACGGCGGGGATCAGCGTGCCCTGCGGCACCGTTGTCGGGCGATGCCGCATCACCGTCGCCCGCGCGCTCGCGCCGGTCGACGCGCCTCCCCCGCCCGCAGCGGCACCACCGCCGGCGGCTGCAGCGCCGGCAGCGCCCTCTGTCTCGGCGACTGCCTCACCGGCCGTCGTATCGACCACCAGGACCGGGCCGCCAGCGCTTTGCGGCCGCGGCGGCGGCTGGGGCGGCTGCTGCATCGGTGGTGCGGGCTGCGGGACATAAATGATGCGCGGCTGGGGCGGAATGACCGGCGCACGCGGTGGAGGTGGTGGTGGTGGCGGCGGCGTCAGTGTGGCTGTGGGCGTCGGCGCAGGCGCCGGCGGGACGTACAGCGGCGCGGGTTGCGGCGCGGCGCCGCCGAGATTGTCGGCCGCCTGCGCGCGGATCGGCGGTGCCGTGAGCGAGCGGCGGCGCATGTCGAGCAGGCTGAACAGCAGGATCGCGGCCACGCCGATACCGATCGCGATCATCCACCACGGCATGCCCGAGGCGGGCACCGCAACCATCGGGCGCACATCCTCCTCAGCGCCGCGTCCGATACGGGGATCCATGGGCGGAACCGTTGCCATCAGCGCTTCTTCGGCTTCTGCTTGACGCGCACCGCGGTCGCATAGTCCTTGTCGAGGCGGAACAGCAGCTTCGGCTTCACATCGTCGATGACATATTGGCCGTCACGCATCGCGCCATCGACCAGCATCTCGCGGCCCTTCTCGTCGATCGCGAAGATCGCCGGCAGCGGCTTGTCGGCCGGGAAGACGATATAGGTGTGGACGCCATCATCGTCGATCTGGCTCGGCCGAAGCGCCCTTGTCCCGCTGAGCTTGTAGCGTCCCGGCTCCACGGTGGGCGCGGCCCCTGCAACCACGGCGCTGGCCGGCGCTGGATAGGTGAAGCGCACCGTATAGGCCATATTGGGGAGCGGCCCGAACAAGGGCTGCAGCTCGAAGGCATAGCTCCGCGCGTCCGTCACGACCGTCAGATTGGTCGTAACCCCGGCCTGGATGGCCTTGATGAACAGATGGTCGCCGCGTTTGTTGGGCGTGACCTGCCAGGCGCCGCTTTCCCCCACCGCGACATTCTCGATCCGCTCGTCGGGCGCGAACTCGATCGCCAGCTGATAGCCTGAGGCGACCTGGAGCTGGACGACCTGGTTGGCATCATAGACGATCGTCTGGATCCGCGGGTCGCCGGGGCCGGGAACCGGGCGCACTTGCGCCATTGCCGTGGCGGGCAGCAAAAGCGCGATCAGGAGCAGCGCGATCCTCAAAGCTCGACCTCGGGTGCCGAAGACCTGGCCGGCGCGCGGCGCGGCGCGGGGAAGTTGGGCGCGGGTGACGGCGCGACAGCCCCGGGGGTCGTTCCCGGCACCACCTGCAGGCTCGGCGCAGCTTGCGTGCCGGGCTCGACCTGCGCGCCGGGGACCGGCGTTGCCTCGGGCTCGGGCAGCGCCTCGGCGTCGCGACGGTAGCGCAGCACCTGGAAGCCCAGCGGATTCACGAAACGGTCCTCGCGCGTCATCGGTTCGCCTGAGAAACGATAGCGGATCACGGCGACCCAGGCGCGGGGCGGCTGAATCTGCGCGCCCGCATCGCGACGCTGAGTCTCGAAGCGCACCAGAGCCGCGCCGGCCCCCAGCGGCGAGACGCTCTTCACCCGCGTCTCGACAACCGTGGTCCTCGGGAAGCGCGCGAGCGGGCTGCCGGGGTTGGAATATTGGACGCTCGAGACATAATCCGCGCGCGCCGGATCGGCCGACCACAGCACTGTCTTGCGGTAATTGGATTGCAGCGCATCATAGTCGAAGCTCTCCCGCGCAATGACATATTGTACGAGGAAGGACTGGGTCAGCGCCTTGTCGGGCGCGACCGTATTGGCGTCGAGCGGCTTCAGCGCCTCGACAAAGCCGGTGTGGCGATCGACCAGCAAAGTATAGGGCACCACCGTCTTCAGCGGCGCGAGCGCGATCAAGGCGAACGCCTCGCACACCGCGATCGCGGCGGCGGCTGACGCGACGATCCAGGCCACCTTGCGCGAGACGCGCAGGGCGTCCTGCTGATCATGTGCCCAGCTTTCGGCCTGGCCATAATAGGCGTCGAGCGTGTCTCTTGAGGTCTTCTTCATGCGTTCCTGTCCCGCCGGCCGGCGCTTGCCGATACACGGCCGCGCGTCCTGCGCCGATAGCTCTGTCCAAGCGGCACCGCTGCCGCTGCCGGAATGTCACGCGTCACCGCCTGGATGCCCGCCGCACGCTGGCCGATCAGCGCGGGCGGTGGTGGTGGCGTCGCCGCCTCCCGCCGCTGGCTCGCCGCGACCGCGTCGGCGACGGCGTACGCACGCGAACGCTGGTCCGGCGCAACCGGCTGCTCGGTCTGCGCAAGCGCGGCGGGCCTCTCGCGGCCACGCAGCGCGTCGATCATCCGAGAGGGCGCGGCACGCCACACGGGCGGCAGCTTGAACCCCCGCGCCACGCGCGTGGTCGCGAACAAAGCTGCAGCCAGAGTGATGACGAACACCAGGGTCAGCACCAGCAATTCGATCGGCACCTGCGGCGTCGGGATGTCGGCGCGCCGCTCGGCGAGGATTTCCGCCAGCCATGGTTCGATGATCGCCAGCTCGACGCCGAGCACGATCGAGGTCGCGAGCGCGCCGAGTGCTGCACCGCCGACACCACGCACCCAGCCCTCGAACAGGCCGCGCGTGCCGTCGAACAGCAGGAACATCGCGAACAATGGCCCGAGCGCGAGCAGCAACCCGGCGACCACGCGCACCGACGCGAAGGCGCCGATCGCGCCGGTGAGATACAGCGCGCGGGCGTTGCCGAGCAGGGTCGCGTCACGCGCGGGATCCCATTTCGGCCGCTGCGCCACTTGCTGCAGGTGCTGCATTTGCGCCTGTTGTTGCTGCGGCGTCAGGGTCTGGGTGGGCCCGACGATCTCATCGACATTGGGCGGCTTACCGGTGCCGAGGATCATCAATTCGGCAAGGCCGTTATCGACGCCCTCGAGCCGCGCGACCAGCCCGCCGCCCGAACCCGGCAATCCGGCCGCACCGCCAATGCTCGTGGCGAGCTCGGCCGGGCCGTGCATCGTCACGTCATAAGCGAGGGTGCGAAAGGCGGCCCAGCTCGTCGCCAGCGCCAGCACAACGCCGAGCTTCACCACCGCCACGACGCCGTCGCGCACGTCCGGCACCTGGCCGAACAGCATGCGATAGCCGAACAGAGCGATGAAAATCGTCAGCATGCCCGTCATCGTGATCGCGACGATCGAGCCCGGCGCAGCGAGCGCCTGATAGCCGCCCTGCCCGATCGCCTGTGCCTGGCAATCGACATAGCTCAGCACGACACTGAGAAAGGGGCCGTCGGGGGAAAGGCTCGGGCATGCCATCAGGCACGCTCCAGCAGGCGCGGAATCCAGGCGGCGGGATCGTCGCCGGTTTCGATGCGGATCTCGTCGAGCAGGCGCACAGTACGTTCGCGGCCCGACAGGATCGTCAGCAGATCGCGCTCGCCGGTCAGGTTGAGCCGCGCCACCACGCTGTCGGCGCCATGTTTGATCAGGAAACAGTGCGAATCGTCGGGGAGCGTACGGATCAGCTCATATTCGTGCGGGGTCAGGCCGAAGCCTTCGATATAATCCGCCGCCCGCGCCTTGGGGTTGATCATGAAGATCTGGGTTGCGGCCTGCTCGATGATGGCGCTGGCGATCTTGCTCTCCAGGGCGTCCTGCGCGCTCTGGGTCGCGAAGCCGACAATGCCGTTGCGCTTGCGGATCGTCTTTTCCCAATCCTTGATGCGCCGCACGAAGACCTCGTCGTCGAGTGCCTTCCAGCCCTCGTCGACGACGATGATCGCCGCCGCGCCATCGAGCCGTTCCTCGACGCGGTGGAACAGGTACATCATCGCCGGGGTGCGGACCGCCGGATCATCGAGGATCGCGGTCATGTCAAAACCCACCGCCTCGGCGCTGAGATCGGTCAGATCCTCCTCATTGTCGAACAGCCAGGCGCGCTCGCCCTCGCCCCACCATGGCCGCAGACGCGCCCAGAGATCGGCGGCGTGCGGGCGGTGGCCGCCACGGAACAGTTCCGCCAGATGGCGCAGCCGGCGATGCTCGTGCGGCTGGGCGAAATTCGCGTCGACCGCGTCCTTGATCTTCGCGACATCGTCGATATCGGCGCCGCCCGCGAGTTGCGCGACCCAGTCGATCAGGAACTGGCGGTTGGCGGGATTGTCCTCGACCTGCAGCGGGTTGAGCCCCGAAGGTGTGCCCGGCCTGAGCAGGTCATAGCGCCCGCCGATCGCGCGGATGAACAGCTCGGCACCGCGATCCTTGTCGAAGAAGATGATCCGCGGCCGGAATTTCCGCGCCTGGGCGAGCAGGAAGTTGAGCACCACCGTCTTGCCCGAACCCGACGGCCCGATCACGGTGAAATTGCCGAGATCGCCCTGGTGGAAGTTGAAATAATAGGGTCCGGCGGCGGTCGTCTCGAGCAGGGTGACTGCCTCGCCCCAGTGATTGCCGTCGGCCTGGCCGAGGGGGAAATTATGGCCGCTCGCAAGCCCGGCGAAATTGCCGGTCGAGATCAGGCCACGCCGCGCGATATATTTGAAATTGCCGGGGAACTGCGCCCAGAAGGCGGGTTCGAGCGCAATCTCCTCGCGCACCGCGATGATGCCGAGATCGGAGAGAGAGGCCTGCACCTCGGCCACGCCGGCATCGACCGCCGCTGGCGTGTCGCCGCGCACAGCGACCGTCATGTGATGCTCGCCGAACCCGGCGCGCCCTGCGGCGACCTCGTCCTTGGCGCTGGAGAGTTCGCCGCGCAGGCTGACCGCCTCGTCCTCGGCCGAGCGCATCCGTCTGAGCGCGAGGTTCATTTTCGCGAGCGCGGCCTGGCGATCGACGAAGCCGAAGCTCTGCGACACAGTCAGCTCGAAGGGCAGCCGCAGCAATTCGTCGAGCATGCCGGGCGCGGTCTGGCCCGGATAATCCTTGATCGAGACCAGCCCGACAAAGCCGCGGGGCGACGCGCCGGCCGCGCCGAGCTCCACCGTTTCCTGGCCGAAGCTCACCCGGCGATAGGGGAGATATTGGCCGGCATCCTGAAGCGGCATCAGCACGGGCCGCATCTCGCCATTATAGAGCGTCGAGAGGAATTCGAGCGGCTCTGAGCACACGCCCTGCCACGTCTCGTAGACGCCGAGCAGGCGCGGCGCGTAGCTGCCGAGCTGCGCCAGCAAGGCGTCGCGTGCGCCGTCGAGCTGGCGTAGTTCATTAGCCGAGGTCGCCTCGGCTGGTGTCGTTGCTCGGCCGAGAAATCCTCGCACCCGGTCTGCGATACCGACCCGGCCCTGCAAAGGTCGCCGGATCAGCGTCAGGAACAGGTCGTTGACGTAAAGCTGCTTGCCCGCGAGCCGGCCTCGCCACGCCGCGTCGAGCTGGCCCGAGAACGCGTCGGGGAATTCAGCCGGCAGTTCGACATCGGCCCGCCGGCGCACGACATGATGATAGAGCGCGAAGCGCGACGATCCGATCGCCTGCAGCATCGCGTCCCGCAGCACCTTGCGATAGTTGATCTCGTCGGTGTCGGCGGTCTCGAACAACATGCCGCGTAAGTGGATGAACTGCATGAGCAGCCCGTCGCGCGTCTCGATCGTGTGATCGTTGACGTGCCGCGCATAGGGAAGATGGGCCCCGGCGAACTTCTCGCGGGCGATGGCCCGCGGGTTTTGGGTCAGGGGCGGTAAGAGTTGCATCGCCAGATCGCGTAGTTGCGCACGCGTGGGCAACGGCTCAGCTTGATCAGCCACAGGTCGATGATGCGCGGCTCACGCACGCACAGCACCACGCCGACGAGATGGACGATCAGCGCGACCGCCAGCACCCAGAAAGCGTGGAAAATCAGGAACAACTCAGTCGCGATGACGCCGTTGACCACGAAATAGCTGTAGGTGACGCCGGCGAACATCTGCGGCCGCGTGAGTGCGACGAACAGGGGATCGCGCTCGAGCCCGTTCACGGATCAGTAGCCGGCGCTGGCGGTGGATTGAATGCCTGCTACGATGCTCGCCGCCCCGAACAGGATGAAGCAGCCGAGGATCACGGTTGCGCCGTAGCGCCAGTTGATCCGCCCGGTGAGCATCAGGAAGCCGACCGAGGCGACCGCGATCACCGCGACCACCGTCGCGACCGTGCCGAGCAAAGTGCCCTCGAGCCAGCGCACGGCGGAGACGATCGCGCCCGACCCTTGCGGATCAGCGAGCGAATCCTGCGCCATCGCCACATTTGCCTGGACGGATGCCCAAAGCGCAGCCAGCACACCGGCCCCGCGTAATCTCTTCCCGTTCAACCCGTACATCCCCGCGTAACCGTCTGATTCGTCCCGCGAGACATTGCGCGTTCGCGGGACACTTGCCAACCGCTTTTGCCTCCGCCGCCAATGCAGCGACGGGACGCCAAAATCAGCGGGCGATACCGCGCGGGCAATCGCTATCTGCGCGACGATGGCGGGTGAGAATTTCCCTGTTCAGCGCGAAATAACAGGGAATTTTTTCTTTTTTCCTGGCGCGGAATTTTTATTTCTAAACAAAATCAATAGTTTATAAATTTTCGCCATTCAGGAACAGGGAATTCGGCCGGGATAACAGGGAAATTTCGCGTCGGAACAGGGAATTTCCGTCCCGAGCGAGAGCATGTCGTCGAACATTGATATCCTCATGAAAAGGAGCAGAGCCGATTCCGGTCAGACCCCGGCCCGACGCGACAGTGCCGCAAGCTTCTTCCCTGTTGAATCAGTTCGCGACGCTTTCGCTCGCTCCTCGTCAAAAACCATCGGCAGCCTGGCGTTGATCAGCCCGCGTCAAGCGCGGCGACAGGAAGTGGACTGCGGCGAGGGCGACGAAATAAGCGCAGCCGGCGACGATGAAGATCGGCGTATAAGTGCCGACCTTTTCCAGAATCTGCCCGATATAGAGCGAGAAAAACATCCCACCGACCGCGCCGACAGTACCGCCGATGCCGATCACCGAGCCCACCGCGCTGCGCGGGAACAGGTCCGACGGCAGCGTATAGAGGTTAGCGGAGAAGGCCTGGTGCGCGGCTGCGGCAGTGCCGATGATGAGCACGGCAAGCCACAGATTGTCGACATATTGCCCAAAGAAGATAGGGGTGACGAAGATCGCGCAGACCAGCATCGTCATCTTGCGCGCGAAATTGACGGTGCGCCCGCTCTTGATCATCCGCGACGAGGCCCAACCGCCGAGCACGCTGCCGACATCGGACAGGAGATAGACAGCGACCAAAGCCGGTCCGAAGGTGTTGAGGTGGAGTCCGTGGCGCTTTTCGAGAAAGTCGGGCAGCCAGAATATGTACATCCACCAGATAGGGTCGATGAAGAATTTGCCGAGGGCGAAGGCCCAGGTTTCTCTAAGACCCAGCAAGCTGAGCCACGGCACGGGCGCGATCGGATCAGCCGGATCGCTCTGGATATAGGCGAGTTCGCCGGCTGAAACGCGCGTCGATTCGGTCGGGCGACGATAGATCGCGACCCAGGCGACCACCCAGACCAGGCTCGTCGCGCCGGTGATGACGAATGCCATCCGCCAGCCATAAAGGGCCACCAGGAGAGGCACGAGCAGCGGCGTTACGATCGCGCCGACATTGGCGCCGGCGTTGAAGATCCCGATCGCGAGCGCCCGCTCCTTCGCCGGGAACCACTCGGTTACTGCCTTGACGCCGGCCGGGAAATTGCCGGATTCGCCAACGCCGAGACCGAAACGGACCATGGCGAACTGGGTAACGCTGTGCACCCCGCCATGAGCGATATGCGCGATCGTCCAGATCACGAAGGCAATCGCGTAGCCGAAGCGCGCGCCGATCCGATCGATCAGCTTGCCGAAACCGAGATAGCCGATGGCATAAGCAGTCTGAAACCAGAAGACGACATTGGAATAGCCGATCTCGGTCCAGCCGATCTCGTCATGCAGGGTGCCCTTGAGCACGCCGAGCATCTGACGATCGACATAGTTGATGGCGGTCGCCGCGAAGAGCAGCCCGCAGATCACCCAGCGATAGTTGCCCGCCCGCTGGGCTGCGGCGGCAACCCCCGGCATCGACGTTTCAGCCATCATTCTCTCCCGACCCGCCCCGTTCTAGGAGGCTTTAATCATGCAGCCTACCACGAGGTCAGCACCGAAGCGCGCCTCGATCCGATCGCCGATTCCCACCGCATGTACGCCGGTTACCGCGCCGCTGGAAATCCATTGTCCCGGCTTCAGCGCAATTCCCCGCTCGGCCATCAGTTCGAAGAGGAAGCGCGCCGCGCCGATCGGCCCGTCAAGCATGTCGGCCGCCTTGCCGCTGCCGATGGGCTTGCCGTCGATCGTGACCGAAAGCGGCCAATTCTCGATATCCGCATTCCGCCAGTCAGCGATCGCCGCACCGACGACGAGGCCGTTATTGTTGCCGAAATCGGATACCGTCACGGCGGCACCGAGATCGTTGATCGCGGCCAGCGGCGAGCTGGCGATCTCGATGCCGATATGAACCGCGTCGATCAGTGCCGCAGCTTCCTCATGCGTGAAATGAGTCTTGCCGACAGGTGGCGTGGCGCCGATCCGCAACAGGAACTCGGCCTCGGCCGCGGCGAAACCGCCGACGAACACAGGCATCGCGACGGGATCCGGGCCTGCCTCGATGATCTGGCGCGTGAAGATCGGCCCCGCCAGCCGATCGACCCCGTCGATCGGCGGGTTGATCCGCCCAACCTTCCAGCCGCCGATCTCGGCCTGGTTGAGCGCGATGGCCGCGTCCTGCACCGCATAGGCGTCGGCAAGCGCGGTCGGCGCAGTGCCGGGATAGTCCGGCAGGGACCGCCCGGCGCGACGCGCATCGACAAAGGATCGTGCAATATGGCCCACTTCATGGGCGAAATCGGTGGAATCCACCCTCGTAACCCTCCCGCACGCGCTGTCGGCGCTTGATTTTCTGCCCCCTAAGGTAAACCGGTGTCAATGACAAGGACCGCCATAACAGCTTTTCATCGCGGCCAGCGAATCTCTTCCGAAACGATGCCGCTTGGCGATCAGACATTATAAGCGCTATGCCCCGCGAATGCGGAAGACCGGCCTGCCAACGATCAACGATGTCGCGAGGATTGCGGGCGTCTCCAAGAAGACGGTCAGCCGGGTGATCAATCGCTCGCCCTTGCTGAGCGATGACACGCGCAAACATGTCGAAGGCGTGATCAGCGGGCTGGGCTATGTTCCGAACCCGCAGGCACGCGCGCTCGCGCTCAGGCGCAACTTCCTGATCGGGTTGATTCATGACAACCCGAATGCCCAGATGGTCATGAACGTCCAGCAGGGCATTCTCGAATCGCTTCACGGCACGGAGTTCGAGCTGGTCGTGCGTCCGATCGACCGCGGCTCCGCGACGATGCTCCAGGATGTCCGCAATTTCCTCGAGCGCCAGCGACTGTTCGGCGTGGTGCTGCTGCCGCCGGTCAGCGAGAATAACCAGCTCGCCCAACTCTGCGCCGATATCGGCTGCCGCTATGTTCGCATGGGCTCGGCCGAGCTCGACGATGCCGAGCATATGGTCGCCTCCAACGACTGCGAGGCAGTGACCGCGGCCGTCGATTATCTGATCGAGCAGGGCCATAAGCGGATCGGGCTGGTGCTCGGCCCGCATGGTTTCCGCTCGGCGCGCGAACGGCGTGAAGGTTTCGAACGGGCGCTGAATACGGCGAAGATCACCCTGCCCCGCTCGATGATCGCCGAAGGGAATTACACCTTTGAATCCGGGGTGATGGCGGCCGACCGACTGCTCGATCTGATGCCGCGACCGACCGCGATCTTTGCCTGTAATGACGAGATGGCGGCGGGCGTGCTCCACGCGGCGCGGCAGCGCGGCATCGATGTGCCACGCGATCTTTCGATCATCGGCTTCGACGATACGCCGATCGCCGCGCATATCTGGCCGCCGCTGACGACGGTGCGCTGGCCGATCATCTCGATGGCGCGCTCGGCGGCACTGAAGCTGATCGACGAGGGCGGCGAGCCCGTCGAAGAGCCATCGATGTTTCGTTCGACCCTGATCCGGCGGGGCTCGGTAGCGCCACCGCGAGACTAAAGGTTGCGCAGCCTTTTGACACCGGTTAACCGATAGCAGCGCGCGACGATGGCGCGGCAGGAGAGTTTCACAATGTTCGACCGGACCTATTACGCGACCCATCCCGACATGATGGAGTGCGTCTCGAACGACGAATTACGCGATCGCTATCTGATCCAGGACCTGTTCCGCGCCGGCGAATGCGTACTGAACTACACCCATGCCGACCGTTTCGTGATCGGCGGCGTCGAGGTGGCGGACGCGCCGGTCAAGCTCCCCGCCCAGACCGAGCCGGCATCGGCCGCCGGCCATCCCTTTCTCGAGCGCCGCGAACTGGCGATCGTCAATGTCGGCAAGACCGACGGCATCGTACTGGTAGACGGCGAGAGCTTCACGCTCGGCAACAAGGATTGCCTCTATGTCACGATGGGCGCGAAGGAGGTAAGCTTCTCCGGCGCCGGCGCTCGCTTCTATCTCGCCTCTTGCCCAGCCCATAAGGGCTTTACCACGCGGAAACTGTCGATCGCCGACGCCAATGCGCTGGAGCGGGGCAGCCTTGAGGAATCGAACGAGCGGACGATCTTCCAGCTCGTCATCCCGGGCGTGTGCGATTCGGCACAGCTGGTGATGGGGCTGACGGTGCTCAAGCCGGGCAGCGTCTGGAACACGATGCCGCCGCATATCCATGAGCGCCGCAGCGAGATCTATTTCTACTTCGAGCTCGACGGGCCGAACGACCGCGTCATGCACTTCATGGGCGAGGGCGAGGCGATGCGGCACATCGTCGTCGGCAATGAGGAGGCGGTGATCAGCCCACCCTGGTCGATCCATATGGGTTCCGGGACCAAGGCCTATGCCTTTATCTGGGCGATGGCGGGCGAGAACCAGGATTATACCGATATGAAAGTGCTGGATATCTGCCAGCTGGCCTAGGCGTGACAGAATCCCCCTCCCGCTTGCGGGAGGGAGTTTTGATTGCAACCGGGTCAATCATGCCCCCGGCATGATTGAGAAATGCCTGGGAGGCATTTCGGCCCGATTGCAATCAAAACTGGGGTGGGCGCCCGACCTCCCCAAGTGATCCGATCGCGGAAAGCGCGAGCCCACCCCCGGCCCCTCCCGCAAGCGGGAGGGGGGAGATAGAAGAGATGACCAACCCCTTCGACCTTAGCGGCAAGGTTGCCGTCGTTACCGGTGCCAATACCGGCATCGGCCAGGCAATTGCCCTGGCCCTTGCTGAAGCAGGCGCTGATATCGCCGCCGTCGGCCGCACCCCGGCCGAGGACACAGTCGCAAAAGCCCGCGCTCTCGGCCGCCGCGCGGAAATCGTCTCAGCCGATCTCTCCACCATCGAGCCGGTTCAGCGGGTCGTTGACGAAACGCTCGCGAAGCTGGGCGGGCTCGACATCCTGGTCAACAATGCCGGCATCATCCGCCGTGCCGACGCGGTCGATTTCAGCGAGGCGGATTGGGATGCGGTGATCGACACCAACCTCAAATCCGTCTTCTTCTTGTGCCAGGCGGCAGGCCGCCACATGATCGGTCAGGGCAGCGGCAAGATCATCAACATCGCGTCGATGCTCACCTTTCAGGGAGGAATCCGCGTGCCGAGCTACACTGCGTCCAAATCCGGCATCGGGGGGCTGACCAAGCTTCTCGCCAATGAATGGGCGGCGAAGGGCGTCAATGTCAACGCAATCGCCCCTGGCTACATCGCCACCAACAACACAGCGGCACTGCAGGCCGACGAAACCCGCAACAAGGCAATTCTCGACCGCATCCCCGCCGCGCGCTGGGGCGATGCGAGCGATCTCGGCGGGGCGGCGGTGTTCCTTGCTTCTTCCGCCGCCAATTATGTCCAGGGCCATATCCTCGCCGTCGACGGCGGATGGCTGGCGCGCTGATGGGCAAGTTCGTTGCATTCGGTGAAGTCATGCTTCGCCTGTCGCCCCCGGGCCGCGAGCTGTTGCTGCAGACGCCGAAGTTCGATGTCTGGGTCGCCGGTGCCGAGGCCAATGTCGCGAGCGGCCTTGCCCGGCTCGGCCATGATACGGCTATGGCAAGCATGGTGCCCGACAATGATCTCGGCCGCGCCGCGATTTCCGGGCTGCACGCCAATGGCGTCGATTGTTCGCGCGTCCAGTTCGGCGGCGAGCGGGTGGGCCTCTATTTCGCCACCAACGGCGCCGGCATGCGCGCGACCGAGGTGATCTATGATCGCGCGGGCTCCTCCTTTGCGGAGGCCCCTGCCGATGCCTGGGATTGGGACAGCGTGCTTGCGGGTGCGGATCGCCTGCATCTCTCGGGCATCACCCCAGCCCTTGGCCCCGGCCCGGCCAAGGCCGCGATCGCCGCCGCCGAGGCAGCGACCGCGCGCGGCGTGGCGGTGTCGTTCGACGGCAATTACCGCGCCCGGCTGTGGGAGCGCTGGGACAGCGATCCGCGCGGCATCCTCTCGCAGCTCGTCGCCCATGCCGACATCCTGTTCGGCAACCACCGCGACATCTCGTTGCTGCTCGGCAAGGACTTTGGCGGCGACGGCGAAGATCGTCGCCGTAGCTCGGCTGATGCTGCCTTTGCCGCCTTTCCGAAACTGCAGATGATCGCGTCGACCGCGCGCCATCTCGAGGACGTCGATCGCCACCGTCTCTCGGCGCGCATCGACGCCCGGCATGGCCATGCCCAGACCGAGGAAGTCGCGCTTTCCGGCATCGTCGACCGGATCGGCGCGGGTGACGCCTTTGCCGCCGGCGTCCTTCATGCGCTTCGCTCCGGGCAGGATATCGAGGCCGCCGCAATGTCGGGCCTTGCGCTTACCTGCCTCAAGCATTCGCTCCCCGGGGACGCGAGCCTGTTTGGTGCGCGCGACGTGGAAGCATTTCTGAAGGGTGGGTTCGACGTGCGCCGATAAGCGTAAAGCGACGGCGTCACGAGCTTCGAGAATCCACCCCGAATTTGGGGGGATGGTATGGAAATGATGACGGGGAGCTTCGTCGAACCGGAGGCAGCGGGTCCTCGCGTCGAGGATTTACGGCAGGCCTATTCGATCGGAGACGATCTGCAGAACGGGCTCGGCGAGCTCTGGGCAGTTATCAATCCGCATATCGAGGAGGTGGTGCGCGGTCTGCTCGCCCGCCGTCTGAGCGCTGGCGAGGCGATCGACGAAGCCTTGCTCCAAAGCCGGATCGCCTATGCGCGCGGCAAGCTGTCCGAACCGATCGACCAGGCATGGGTCGACCGGATCGTGGCTGAAGGCGACCGGATCGCAGCCCGCGACATGGATTTCAACGTGGTCGCAGCCTCGATGCTGACCGCGCAAACGCAGATCCATGGGCTCATCTTCAAACTGGTGCAGGATACCGCCAAGCTCGAGCGCCTGACGCGTGCGTCGCAGCAACTGGCGGTGATCGAAGTGGAGATCATCGTGAGCCGCCTCGTCGCCATCGCGCGCCGCAATACCCGTGAGGCCGTCCAGCGCGCCGCCGCGGGGGCGAAGAGTGATATGGGTGCGGTGATCGCCGACACCGCCCGGACAAGCCGCGACATCGTCCGCTTCGCCGAACAGACCGCGCGTGGCGTCTCGGCGATGACCGCGCCGGTGGCCGAAGTCGCATCCGCCGCCGAGCAATCGGCAACAGCGATGGAGACCTCCGCCCGCGACACCGCCCGCCTGCTCGGCGCGATCGAAGGTGCCCGGCAGGATGCGGCGGCGGCCGTCGAGGTTGCCGGAAAGGCCGATGCTCTTGCGATTGAGGGTATGGAAAGCGCGTCCGCGCTGGCGAGCCATGTCGCGACCATCGAATCGATTATCTCGCTGATCGACGGGATCACCGCCCAGACCCGGCTGCTCGCGCTGAACGCGACAATCGAAGCGGCGCGCGCCGGCGAAAGCGGTCGCGGTTTCGCGGTCGTCGCGAACGAAGTCCGCACACTAGCCGATCAGGCAGCGACATCGACAGGGGCAGTCACCTCGACGATTCGGGAAATCCAGAAGGCGACGGACATCACCACTGCGACCAACCAGGCGACGCTCGGCATCGTGACCGAGATGCTCGGCCGGACCGAGCGCGTCTCGGCCGCGATCGACGCGCAGCTCGCCACCGTGACCGGGATCCTTGCGTCGATCGACGAGACCTCCCTCGCCGCGCGCGACATCGCGCGGCTGATCGGCGGCATCAGCGCACGGATCGGCGAAGTCGCCTCGGAAGCGCGCAGTGCCGGCCAGATGGCCGAGGAAGCGGGGCAGTCGCTGGTCCGGATGGAAGCCACCATGGGGCAATTCCTGGAGCGCGTTACGGAGTGAAGGCGATGGCGAATATCGGTGAGACGGCATGGCACCTGGATCGGCGCACGCTCCTCGCCGGGGCCGGGGCGCTGGTCGCCCCCCTGCCCTCCGCCATGTTCGCTGCGGGGCCATCGGCGCTGGTCGAGGCGCCCGCGGGGCGCTTCTCCGGAACGGTGGACGCCGGGGCCCGGGCCTTTCGCGGTATCCGTTACGGGCGCGCCGAACGCTTCCAGGCTCCGAAGCGCGAAATACCAGCGCGTGAGATCATCAGGGCAGAGAATTTCGGCCCTGTCGCCCCGCAAAAGGACGATCGCTACGGCGCCGGCAGCGAAGACTGCCTGTTTCTCAATATCTGGACTGCGGACACCCACCCCGCCGCGAAGAAACCCGTGATGGTCTATATCCATGGCGGCGCCTATTCGAACGGCAGCAGCACTGACCCGCTCAACGATGGGCAGACGCTTGCGGCGCGGGGCGATGTCGTGGTGGTGACGGTCAACCACCGCCTCAATGCCTTTGGCTATCTCTATCTCGCCCATCTCGATCCGCGCTTTGCCGACAGCGGCAATGCAGGCCAGCTCGACCTGATCCTCGCGTTGCAATGGGTGCGCGACAACATAGCTGCCTTTGGTGGCGATCCCGCACGCGTCATGGTGTTCGGCCAGTCAGGCGGCGGCGCCAAGATTGCGACGATGATGGGAATGCCCGCCGCCAAGGGCCTGTTCCGCCGCGCGGCTACGATGAGCGGGCAGCAAGTCACGGCTTCCGGCCCCCTCAACGCCACTGCCCGGACTCGCGCGTATCTCGCGAAGCTCGGGCTCTCCGAGAATGACCTCGCGCCGCTGCTTACCGCGCCGATGGCGAAGCTGGTCGATGCATTGGACGCGACCGATCCTGTCCTTGGCGGCGGCGTCTATTTCGGGCCCGTGCTCGATATGAAGTGGCTGGTCCGCCACCCCTTCTGGCCCGATGCCAATCCGCAATCGAACGCGATCCCAATGATCTTGGGCAATGTTCATGACGAGACCCGCGCCTTCATTTCGCCCGATCTACCCAAGGTGAAGACGCTCGACTGGGACAATCTCGCCGAGCGCATGGCGCCCGAACTTCGCATCGATGTGCTGCCAGAATGGGTGGTGAGCGAATATCGCACGCATTTCCCGGACTGGTCGCCGACCGACATCTTCTATGCCGCCACCACCGCCGGGCGGAGCTGGCGCGGCCAGGTGATCGAGGCCGAGGCGCGCGCGCGCGCGAACACCCGATCCTGGGTCTATCAGGTCGATTTTACCTCGCGCACTGATCCCAGGCGCGGCGCCTTCCATACCATGGATATCCCCCTGGTGTTCGGTACGCTCGATGCGAATGGCTCGCAGACCGGCACGGCCGCCGATGCGCGCGCCGCTTCGGCCGCGATGCAGGACAGCTTTGTCGCCTTTGCAAAAACGGGAAATCCGAACCATGCCGGCCTGCCGACATGGCCGGTCTATGATCTCGCCAGGCGCTCGACGATGATCTTCGACGCGCGCAGCCATATCGAGAATGATCCGCGCAAATGGCAGCGCGAGCTGTTCGCGCGCATTCCCTATATCCAGCCCGGGACCTGACCCATGATCGACCCGAAAATCAACCGTCGCGCCGCCATCGCTGGGACCCTGGGCGCGATCCTGGCAGCAGGTGCCGAGGCGCAGACCGCGCCGCCCGCCGTGCCAGACAAGTCCCTGCCCCTCGGCCTGCCGCAGCCGCATGAGACGATCGATCTCTGGCCGAAAGGCGCACCCGGCATGCCAGCCAATCCACCGGTCGAGACAGTCACTGAGCGCAGCACCGATACAGCGGCCAATGATCGCGCGGTGACCGGCATCAGCCGGCCGCGGCTTATCGTATTCCGGCCGCGCGTCGCCAATGGCGCGGCGATCCTGCTCGTCCCGGGCGGCGGCTATCAGCGGGTCGTCGTCGACAAGGAAGGCTATGAGCTGGCGCGCTGGTTTACCGCGCGCGGCTTCACCGCGTTCGTGCTCTTCTATCGCCTGCCCGGCGATGGTTGGGCGGCCGGCCCCGATGTCGCACTCTCGGACGCGCAACGCGCCATGCGGCTGATCCGGGCCCGAGCGGGCGATTATGCGATCAAGCCCGAGAATATTGCCTCGATCGGCTTTTCCGCGGGCGGGCATCTGAACGCCGATCTGGTCTCCCGCTTCGATACGAAGACCTATGCCCCGATCGACGATGCCGACACGCTGTCCGCCCGACCGATCGTCTCGGGACTGGTCTATCCGGTCGTGTCGATGCGTGCGCCGCTGGCGCATCCCGGTTCCCGCGCGCTTCTGGTCGGGAAGACGGCGTCGCCCGAGCTGGAGGACGCGCATTCGCCCAATCTCCACGTCCAGCCGAACAGCCCGCCCTGCTTCCTGGTAGCGGCGGAGGATGATGAGACGGTGCCGGTCGAGAACACATTGCTGATGCGTGCCGCGCTGAAAGCGGCGAAGGTGCCGGTCGAGACGCATCTCTTCACCAATGGCGGCCACGGCTTCGGCCTGCGCAGGGCCTTTGGCAAGCCAGCCGAAATCTGGCCGGAGCTCTTCCTGAACTGGGCCGAGACGCAAGGCTTTGCCTGATCGCCGGCGATCGGGGTACTGCTCGATTTCTCAAGCCTGACCAGCGACATCTTGACAGTGCGGATAGTTCACGACAAATTGCATGACACCGGTTACCATTCAACGAGAACCGGATCAAAAAATGCGCCGACACAGTCGCGCGATTTTGGGGATGAGCACTGAGGGAACAATTTTCGACCGAAATGCTGACCGAAACCGACCCCCAAGGGGTGCTGGCGACGTCGGTAGACACCGGTATCATACAATCAAGACCGCGCTGGCGGCATAAACGACAAGGGGATGTCATGACTGTTCGCAACGAATCGCTCGTACGGCGCCGCGCCCTGGTGACCGCCAGACTGATGGGCGCCGCATCGCTGGCCGCCCTGAGCGGCGGGGTCGCACATGCTCAGGCCGCCGCACCTGCACAGGAAGCGACTGATCCCGCTGCCCAGGCAGCCCCGGACGGCACGCAGGATATCGTCGTAACCGGCTTTAGGCGGTCCCTCGAAAAAGCGCTGAGCGTGAAGCGCGATTCAGTTGCCGCTGTCGATGCGATCGTCGCTGAAGACATCGCCAAATTCCCCGACCAGAACCTCGCGGAGTCGCTCCAGCGCATTCCCGGCATCTCGATCCAGCGCGACGGCGGGGAAGGCCGGGCGATCACCGTGCGTGGCCTGGGTGCGCAGTTCACCCGTGTCCGCGTCAATGGGCTCGAGACGGTCGCCACCTCGTCGGACGGCGCCAGCGCCAACCGTGACCGTGCGTTCGACTTCAACGTATTCGCCTCCGAACTGTTCAGCAGCCTGGTGGTCCACAAGACCGCCGAGCCATCACTCGACGAAGGTTCGCTCGGCGCGGTCGTCGATCTGAACACCGGCAACCCGCTCGGTGGCAAGGCCGGGTTCACCGGAGTCCTCAGCCTGCAGGGATCGTATAACGACCTGTCGAAGAATGTCGGACCCCGCGCCGCCGGTCTGATCAGCTGGCGTAACGACGCGGGGACCTTCGGCGTCAATTTCTCCGGCGCCTATTCGAAGACCAACACACTCGAACTCGGCAACAACTCGGTTCGCTGGGCGCAGGCTTATTTCAACTCGGTCAACGGCACCAACTGCTTCTATTCGGTGCCCGGCGCGACAGGCGGCGTACCGGTCAACGCTAGCGGCAAGAATTATCGCCCGAGCGCAGCTTGCGATGCCGCTTCGCTGTCCTTCCACCCGCGCATCCCGCGCTATGGCACCATAAGGCATGATCGTGAACGACTCGGCCTGACGGGCTCGATCCAGTTCGCGCCGAGCGACGGCACCAAGATCTCCATCGACGGGCTCTATTCCCGCTTCAAGGAAATCCGGGAGGAGAAGTGGCTCGAGGTGCTCGCGCGCTCCAATGAAAAGGGGATCGACGTCGTCAATCCCGCCTATGATTCCAACGGCAACATGATTTCGGCGACTTTCAACAACGCCTATGTTCGCACCGAGCATTACCTGCGCCAGTCGACCACCGAATTCTACCAGGTCGGCGGCAAATGGGATCAGGACCTGACCGACTCGCTGCGCTTCACGCTGCTTGGCGGGCTTTCGAAATCGACTGCCGACATCCCGATCGAAACGACGATGTTGTTCGACAATCGGACTGCGCCTGGCTTTAAATATGATTATTCGAACATGAAGACCCCGGTGCTGAGCTACGGCATCGATGTCAACAATCCGGCGAACTTCCAATTGGCCGAAATCCGCGACCGCCCGTCGAGCGTCGTCAACCGGTTCAAGACCGTGCAGTTGCGCACCGAATGGGACGTGGCCGACGGCTTCCAGATCAAGGCCGGCGGCGTGTGGCGGCGGTTCAATTTCGACTCCAAGGCATATCTGCGCGATACCGCCGTATGCGGCGCCAGCGGGACCGATCTCGTGCTCGGCACGCTCACCTGCTCGTCCACCGTCTATGGTTTCCCGGTGACGGCAGCGCTTGCGGACAGCGTCAGCCTCGGAGATGCCGGGCAGCCATCCGGCACGACCAGCCAGTTTGTCGTGGCCGATCTTCCAGCGACGACGGCCTTCACCAAGCTCTACAGCCGCACCGCCACGCCGGACGTCGGCAATATTCGCTCGGTGCAGGAGACGACATCGGGCGGATATCTCGAGTTCGACGTGAAGGGCGAGCTCTTCGGCCTGAAATATGCCGGCAACGCGGGTATGCGCTATGCTCATACCGACCAGCGATCGACCGGCATCCTCAGCGGCCTGACGGTCACGGTCGCGCGGAGCTATGACGACTGGCTGCCGTCGTTCAACATCGCCCTCTATCCGACTCACGACATCATCGTCCGCGGCGCAATCGCCAAGGTGATGACCCGGCCGACACTGGGCAATCTGACGCCGGGCGGTTCAATCGACGGCTTCAACTACAAGATCAGCTACGGCAATCCGCTGCTCGAGCCATATCGCGCAACGAACTTCGATCTCGGTGTCGAGTGGTATTTCGCACCGCAATCGATCTTCTCGGTCGCGCTTTTCCAGAAGAACGTCGACAGCTTCCCGGTCGCCGCGACCTATACGTCGACGCTGGCCGGCGCCGGCCTGACCCGCGACGCCTTGCCGCCGAGTTCACCCGCGTACATCGCCAATGATCCGTCGCAGATCTACACCGTCAGCGCGAACGTGAACGGCACCGGAGCGAAGTTGCAGGGCGTCGAAGTCGCGCTCCAAATGCCCTTCACTTTCCTGCCGGGCATCCTGAAGCACACCGGCTTCCAGGCGAACGCGACCTTCATCAAGTCCACCGCCAGCTACCGGATCACCGGCCCGGCGACCAACGCCTGCACGCGCGCTGCCCCGACCCCCACCGTCCCGATCCAGCCCTGCACCTTGAACGGTGTTCCGGCCGACTATACGAGCACGCTGCTCGGCGTGTCGAAGCGCGCCGCCAACGCCACGCTCTATTATGATGACAATGTCTTCAGCATGCGCGGCTCGGTCAGCTATCGCGGACCGTTCGTCGACTCGACCAGCGCCACCAGCAACATCTTCGAAGGCTATGGCTCATACACCAGCTTCGACGCTTCGCTGCGCTACAAGGTGACCAAGAACATCGAACTCTCGATCGACGGCAACAATCTGACCGACACCTATCGCTATCGTTTCAACGATGTGACGGCAGAGCGGAATTACGAGAACAATCATTTCGGCCGCACCATCCTGTTCGGTGCGCGCGTGAAGATCTGATCCCGCCCCCTTTGCCGGCAACCTTATTCCGGACGTCGCCCCAACGGGCGGCGTCCGTTTCTTTTCAGGCAGCCCGCATGGGCTTCAGCCTCGCCTGATCCCGAAATCCAGATGTTCGAGGCGTCGACGCCCGTGTTCGAGCAATCCGCGATGGAAGCGCTTTCTCTCGGGCGATTGAGCCGCGCGATCCGCGATCGTCAGCCAGTTCAGCGCCTCAGCGGCACGGATGCCGGGTTCGAGACAAATCCGATCGATATCAGCCGCGAACGGCGCAAAATAGGCTGGCTCGCCCTGGATGTGCCGGACCATCTGTAGTGCCTGCGCGACCGACCAGCCCTTCTGGTGGATACCGGTATCGACCACTGCCCTCGCCAGCCTGAAAAGCAGCCAATGCACATGTCCGAGCAACGCCATGTCGTCATGCGCGAACGCACCGTCGGACGCCGCGAGCTGTTCGGCATAGACAGCCCAGCCTTCCGGGAAGCCCGGCGCATATTCCAGCCTGATGGGATGAGGATCGGCCATCTGTTCCATCGGCATCTGGATCATATGCCCCGGCAAAAGCTCGTGATGGACGACTCCGGCCAGGCTCCAGTCCGGCCGGCGCCTGATGTCGGCGAGGTCCACGAAATAGACGCCGGATTTGCCGGGCGCCGCGACGATACGATAGCCTTGGCGACGCGCCGCCTCATCCTGTGCCGACATACGGCGCGCGCTGACATCGAGACAGGCGCCGGGGACCGGGCCGAACAGCGCGGGCACGCGCGATCGCGCGCGATCGAGCCAGCGGTTCATGTCAGCGACCGCGCGGTCGCGCCCGGCGTCATCGTCGCTGTAGAGCCATTTCTCCTGGCGGAAACAGGCGATGATGCGCTCGCCGACTGATCCCCGCGTCAGCCCCTGGCGGCGCAGCAGCGCGTCGGCGCGGGCATGGAGCTGGTGCCAGCTATCAACGAAGCGCGCGTGCACCGCATCGGCGTCGACGGGCTCGCCGGTGTGGCGTTCGAGCAGCAGGGCGAAATAGCCGTCGCCGTCGCGCAGCCTGCCGACACCGGCCGCCTCCCCGCTCGATGGCAAGAGGTGTTCCAGTGCCGAGACTTGTCGCGACAGCGCGTCGCGCGCCGCCCCGTCAGCCGCCGCCGCAGCGACGCGGATAGCGGCGATTGTCTGTTTCAGGAGCGGTGTCGGCAGGATGGCCCCAGCAGCTGCATCCACCGCTATCGCTACCGTATCCGCCTCGATCTTCGCAGCACTGGGATGGCTGTCACGCCAGGCGCCGCTCGCGAAGCTGACCGAATAGGGACTGTGGCCAAGCCGCCCGAACGGGAAACGCCGCGCGAGTTCCGCGTCGATCCGCAAACCCGAGCGCGCCGTGACGAGATCGAGCGCCGAACCATGAGACAGCGTCGATGGCGAGAATGGCTTCAACCGCTCGAGCTTCGCCTCGGGCGGCGCATTGCCCAGCCCGTCCAGGACCGCGCGAAGCGCCCGGTCTTCGGTCGGCTGCGCAAACGCCGGCGCCTTTGCGAGCAGCGCCGCGGAGGCACCGGCAGTGAGCAGCTCGCGCCGATTCATCGCTGGCGCACCAGAAAGCATATGCGCTCCGTCGATGGCACAAGATTCTCCTCGCCGGGGAACATTATCTGGTCAGCGGAACAACATTGTTCAGCATCGTCGTCTCGGGTGCATTCCCGGCGAGCGCGACGCGAACGCGCAGCCGCCCCACCACACCTGCGGGCATCGTCAGCCGCACCTGCGCCGTCTTCGGCAAGAGGTCGCGCGGAGCGGCGAGCGCCGGCACGGTGGCGGTGGCAAGCGCCTTCCCAGCCCCATCCTCCAGCGTCACTGTACCGCCGGCGGCGTCCACCGCGCCGAGGCTATGGACCGTGACCGTCACGGACCGCCCTTTCACCACGACATCGTCGGTGCCGATCCCGAGATCGGCGCGCTGATCGGTCGGCACGCCCGGCTTGACCAGCATGAAGTCCAGCGTCGTCGCGCCCGGCGCGAAATCCACCGGCACCGATGCGCTGCGTTCTAGATCGACCTCCCGCGCACCAGCCGGCCCGACCATCTTCCAGCGGCCGGCCGTCACATTCCAGGTCGACATATCGGCGTGCTGCACATGATCGCTGACATTATAAGCAATCACCTTGAAGTGATCGGGCGTTGCGCCCGGCAGCAGGATCGCGACCTGCTCGGCACCGCCGGCCTCGGCAAACCGCCAGCTGACCGTGTTCCCCGGCCAGGTCTGGTTCCGGCGCAACGCAATGCCGCCGAGCCGTTCGCGCTGCAGGATCTCGTTGGGCTGGTCGACGCGATCGGACCACCAATGGCCCTCGGTGTACATGTACATATGCTGGCTCTTGTCGGCGATCGCGTCGCCGTGCAGGGCCTCGAGCCATTTGGTGTCGCCGCTCTCGTTCCACGCAGTATAGCGCTCGAACGCGCCGCCATCTTCGGCTTTGCCGGTCAGCGCCTTGCCCCAGTCTTTCGCATGGCCAAGAACATCGACGGCATTCTCGTTGAGCTCGGACAGCGAGCCAGGCCCATTCTTCGCCGCACGCCCGAGAACGGGCCGCAGATATTTCTCGTCGCGGGTAAAGCGCCACGCAGCCCAGGCCGATTGCAGCGGTGTGGACACCCCGCCGCCGTCACCGACCCGCTCGGCATCGGTGCGCCAGTTGATCTCGTTGGGGTAGCTCCAGCCTCCCTTCGCATCCTGCTTGCCATGCGCCATCCAGCCATCGATCACGCCGGTCACAAGACCGCGCGCGGCGGGGTTGGCGTTGTAGAGGCCCATCAGGATGGGCGCGTGCATCACGGTGAAGCTGTACGGCTTCTGCCATTCCCACGCACCCTCGCGGTACATCTTGCGGCCGCCATACCAGTTGGAGGCGAAGTGCATGTGCCCGGCGGGGTTGGTCAGGATGACAGCGGTCAGCGCCTTTGTCGTCGCCATCAGCCGCTCGACCGACTTGGGCTCGCCCCAGTTCAGGTACAGACGCTCGGCGTCGCTGTTGAGCCCCTCTTCATAGGCGTGGAGCTCGTCGGTGGTGATCGTGCCCAGCCCGTTGGTGCGCATCCCATTGGCATAGACCGCGTCCGACAAGGCGCGCAGCGACGCGTTCACCTTGTCGGGCTCGACGCCCATCAGCGCGAGGCCCGGCCATTGCTGGGTCAGGTCGACATCGTCGGAGATGCCGCCCCCGAAATCGCCATAGGGCACCTGACGCTTGTCAATCCACCAGTCGGCGAACTGCCTGACGAGCTTCAAATCCTCGAGCTGCCGGAACGCCCAGAGCGGCACGCCGACGGGCGGCGTCGGCTGGGTGAAGGGCGGGAAGCCGGTCGCGCCATAGCTGATATCCGCCCAATAGCGCCGCGCTTCGAGATTGTCGGGATCGACCCGGAACAGATCGGTGATGTCGCCGTAGAGGCGACGGAACAGCCCTTCGCGCTTCGACGCGGTATGCTCCTCGACGAGAAAGCCCCAATTGTCCTTCACCTGGTTGAAGCGGTCGGCGATATGTTCGGGAAGCGCGGCAGCGCGATCCTTGAAGACGAGGCGGATATTCATCCCGTCGAGCGAATTGGCGCCGAAATCGGGTGCGGCGGAAGCGATGGTCAGGAACAGGCTGTCTGCCGTCAGGATACGGTCGCGCAGATCGAGCCACAGCGTGCGCTTCTCGCCCGGCCGCACCGAGACCGACACGTCGATCATGTCACGCCCCGGCCAGATCGGATCCTTCACCCGGATATTGAGCGGGACCAGCCCATCCTTGCCCGGCGTCGCCTTCAGGGCGGGGATATCGAGCGCGATACCGTCGAGCCCGTCATGAACATTTTCCCAGCCATAGTTCCAGGCACGGGCGAGCGGCTTGCCGGGCGGCGCATCGCCGAAACCCGATGGGATGAGAATATGGACGATCGGCGCCGCACCCTCGCCGCGTATTGCTGCGGTTGCAGCCGCAGCATTTCCCGCGCCGGCCGCGGCACGACCGGCACCAGCGCCGGCCGGCAAAGCAACGACCGTGGTGCGCTCCTCAGCAGGAAAACGGCCTTCGATATAGGCATTGAGCGAGGCCAGCGCCGCGTAGGCAGGCGCCGCATTCGACTGCACCGTGTAGCTGAGCTTGAACGAGCCCTCGGGTTCCGCGCCGCGGGTTACATCATAGGCCCAGATTTCCTGGATCGGCGTCTCCTGCGCGACATTGGCGAAGCGCAGCTTGCCGCCGGTCTTTTCGGCAAAGCTGTCGACGCTGCGCACTTCGTCGGCGGGGCGCTTCGCCAGCGGCTCATAAGCCGCGCCGTCACCCGAATAGCTCAGCGCGCCATAGGCAGCGCCGCGAATCTCGATCCGGTTGAAGCGCTCGCCCGCTGGCACGGTCAGGTCATAAGCCTTGCCGCCTTCGACATAAGTGTTCCAGTCGGGCAGCTCGAAATAATCGTCACGCCCGGGCAGGCGCGAGCGGTTGTAGACGCCGGGCCAGGTCGTCTCGGCGATGCCGTCGACGCCCTTCCACATCCACTCCTTCAGGTCTTTTGCGTCGGCGAACTCGATCTTGCGGATGCGCGTGGAGTCGCTCGCCAAGACGGGCGGTGAGCCGGTATCCCACCCGAAGCGGTGCAACCATTCGGTACGGCGCGTCGTCTCGGCGGGGGCCTCTCCGGGCGCGGGCTCGCGATTGTTAGCAAGCGCCGCGATGTCCACGCCTTCGAGCATATGGTCATAGACACGGATCTCATCGACATCGCTGCCGCGCATGAAGTTATAGCGGCTCTGCACCTGATGCGGCGAGATGATCCTGCCGGCCAGGCCGAACTGGTCGAGCCCGGCATCGAGATCGGCCTTGCCGTCCCTGCGCGCGACTTCCTTGCCGTCGACGAACAGCCGTACCCCGGCCGCCTCATCCCAGGCGAAGGCGATATGCTTCCACTGGTCGGCCGCGGGAAGCTGATCGATCCGGAACGACACCCGGCTCCGCGCGAGGTTGGCGTCGGTGACGAAGGCGTCGAAGCCGTGGCCATTCCAGTCGATCCGCAGGAACGCCATGTCCCAGCTCGAATGATCGGCAAAGCCGACACGGAACAGCACGAACGGCGCTTCGCCCACCGGTGTGCGCGGCCGCCAGAAGAAGGAGAGCGTGCCGCGCTGCGCATAGATATTGCCCGGCGCGCGCCACGCGACATAGCCGCCATCCTGCCACTGGATCGCGCCGCCGGACTTGCCGGTCGGCACGATCGCCACGTCGCTCTGGAAATTGGGCACTGCGTCGCCACCGGCGGTCTCGGCGGTGAGGCTCTTGTCGGCGGAGGCGCGGAACAGCAACCCGCCGGGACCAGGCGCGGCGCGGGCCGGCGCGAGGGCGCCAAAAACTGCCGACAGGCTCAAGGTAACCTTCAAGGATGTGCGAAAAGCCTGATTCACGCGCTGCTCTCCTGACGGCAGGCGATTATCCTCGCCGTTCCCGGCACGACTATGGCAGCGAATGACACCGGTATCAACGCGATATACGCGCTCTTCTGACTGGCTTGAATCGTTGATGGGGAAAAGGCGGCGGGCCGAAGCCCGCCACCCATGATCAGAACTTCGCGCCCACCCGAGCGCCGATCGTGCGCGGCGTATTGGGCACGATATAGGGCCGCTGCGTACAATTTCCGCATTCCTGGAAGCGCGAAAGCTGCGCCCGCTCATCGAAGGCGTTCTCAATATAGAGTTCAAAGCTGTATTTGCCGAACTCGAGACCACCCGCGAAATCGGCTGTCGTAAAGGCAGCGATCCTGCCCAACGCAGCTGCCGGTATGACCCGGATATCGGACGACGCCGAGCTCTGATGGGCGACGACAGCCTGGAGATAGGGTTTCAGGTCGCCGAGATTGAAGGTGTAGCGCGCTGTGGCGTTCGCCTTGAATCGCGGTGTGACCGGCAACCGCGTTCCGGCCGGCGCGGAGATGCTGTTGGTCTGACCACCCGGCCCGGGCGTGG
>Ga0068858_100000191_pt1 | contig 65267 bp, 55 predicted proteins | sample KBSSwiS12_FD_66589 | JGI IMG/M metagenome (GOLD analysis project Ga0068858, IMG submission 66589) | Switchgrass rhizosphere microbial communities from Kellogg Biological Station, Michigan, USA - KBS Switchgrass S1-2 | ecosystem: Host-associated > Plants > Roots > Rhizosphere > Soil ...
GAAGCTCCGACGAGCTTAGTCGTGTGCAATGCGAAGCCGCGATACGTAATCGGAAAGAATTGAGCGCGAGAGGCGCCGGCTGTTGCCGAGGCGCAACGGCCAAAGAGTAAACGAGACTAGATGGCACCCCTGAGGGTCTGCGACGGGGCTACGCCCATCTTACGGCGGTAGTACTGAGCGTAACGGCCGAAGTTGGCGATGCCGACATCCTGCATGAGCTCGGTCACGCTGCGGCCGGGGTCGGCGCGCAACAGCGCTTCGTGCAGCGCCTGGATGCGAATATCCCTGAGGTATTCGGCGGGCGTCATGTTGAACACCCGGCGAAAACCGTTCTGCAGGCTGCGCGGCGTAATACCGACCGCGCTGGCAATTTCGGCAACGGAACGCAGGTCAGACAGGTGATCATGCATGTAGGCACGGGCGCGGCGCACGTACCACGGGATCGACTGTCCGGCAGCTCCGCGTTCCAGCTCCTCGGAATAGTTGTGAGGCGCCGCGTGCACGAGCAGCTCGATCATGGTCCGCGAATATTGTTTGCGCACTTCCTCGGCGGCGAGCGCTTTGGGCGCGGTCGCCGAGAGATTGCAGATGTGGGCCAGGAGCTGATGCCACGCCAGTCCGAAATCGGAATCCGACGGGATTTCCATGTCGAATTTCAAGGGGGCCCGCAAGGTGCGCCCCAGCTTTTCCACGATGCGCTGCTCTACTGCTTTGCGGCAGACGCGGGCGGTCAGGTGCCGGCATTCGGCCGACATCATGACGCGCGACACTTCGGTCAACGAAGTCATGACAATCGAGCGGGGTTGCGTGATGACGGATTCCGGACCGCAGATCACGCGGCCCTGGCCGGCCAGGGTGGTTTTCACCAACTGGTATTCCGCGATGACACCGGAGTCGATTTCAACATCGAAACCGTACTGTACATAACCCAGCGCGCAGTCGCCGAGATCCAGCGCGGATGTCAGGCACATCAGGCTGCGGCCGCCGGTGTTGGCGACCCGCAGGCGATGGGGATAGATATTGCGGCTGACGACGTCCGTGGCCTCGTCGACCGAATCCCCAGACTGAACCGACCTCGGGTTCGGGAGGTGGGGCAGAGCCGACGCTTCTATCACGGGGAGCGTTTGCATGGTCTGGAGCCTAATTCACATCCGGCACGAGGCCAAGCGCGATTTGCATGGCCATCCCCTGGGCGCGGGCCATGAGTTTCTTCAGCTCCGCCGGGTTGCGGCTGTGGGCGCCGCGAACGACGACCATGCCCTCGATCATGGCGGCCAGGATGCTGGCGCGGCGGCGGACTTCGGCGGCGTCGGTGTCCGGGACCAGGTCCGCGATGCAATCGCTCAGCTGCTGAATGTCGATTGCGTACAAATCATTCATCAGATGGCCGGCACGGCCGTCGATTTCCGTCAACAACGCCCACAACTGAATGAAATAACGGCGCGTTTCCGAGGTCGCTATGTCCTTGAGGTTGAATTCGACGACGGCCTTGAACCGCGCTTCCCGGTCGGTCGGCCCCCTTGCCCGCAACTCTTCGTAGGAGCTGCGGTAGCGCTCGCCGGTGTCATCGAGAAGCGCTTTGACGAGAGCCTCGCGGGTCTTGTAGTAATACTGGACATTGGCCAGGTGCAGCCCCGCGCGGGCGGCTACGTTGCGCATGGAAAACTGCGCGTACCCTTCCGTCATGAGCAGCTCCCGGGCTGCCAGAACTATGCGCGCGGCGGTGTCATTGCCGGCGCGCCGGCCGGTTGCGGCCCGCTTCGTCTTGACTTGCATTCGGGGCGGATTGTAGCGTATTGGTCAACCGACCAAAAGAAGCCCGAGAGAAGAAACGCGTAATGTCAAAAGTGGGGATGCTCCTGTTGGCTTGCCTGGCCGCGACTTCCGCATCGGCGGCGGATGCGCCCAACGTCGTGCCCAATGTAGTCACCTTGCCGCAGCCCACTCCGGCTCATTGGATCTGGGTCAATGATTTCGTTTTTCCCCACATGGTGAGCGGCAAGGCAATGCTGGTTGACGGGGATGCGGGGCGCTTTGTCGGTGAGTTGGACACGGGGTTCGGATCCATGCGGGTTGTCCCGTCCCTGGACGGCCGCGTCATCTACTCGCCTGAGACCTATTTTTCACGCGGCACCCGCGGCGAACGCACGGATGTCATCTCGCTCTACGACCCGGCCCATCTGTCCTTCATCAGTGAAATCAGGATTCCGCCGAAGCGCTCCTCCAACCTGCCCATGATGGCCAATGCGCAGTTGACGGATGACGGACGCTTCCTGGTGGTCTACAACTTCAATCCGGGCCAGAGCATGACGGTGGTCGACACTCAAACACTCGAGTTCGTGGGCGAGGTCGAGAGCCCGGGCTGCGCGTTGATTTATCCCACCGGCAACCGCTCGTTTTTCAGCGTCTGCGGGGATGGCGCCCTGTTGAATACCGTGCTCGATGACACCGGCAAGGTGAAGAGCAGCGACCGCACCAAGCCGCTGTTTGATGTTGAGCACGACCCGGTTACAGAGAAGGCCGTCCGTGTGGGTGACACCTGGTACTTCGTCTCATTCAGCGGGACGATGTATCCGGTAAAGGCGGACAAGGGCAGTCTCGCATTGCAGCCAACCTGGTCGCTGTTGAGCGAGCAGGAAAAGGCCGCCAAATGGCGTCCCGGTGGATTGCAGCAACTCGCGGTGCACGGCGCCTCGAATCGCCTGTACTCCATCATGCACCAGGGTGAACTGTTTACTCACAAGGATCCCGGGCGCGAGGTGTGGGTGTACGATCTCGCCCAACGCGCGCGGGTTCAGAAGATTTCCATGCAACACGACTCGGGCTCCATCCAGGTGAGCCGTGATGCGCACCCCCTCATGTTTTCCATCTTTATTGAAAGCAACGTGCTGGACATCTACGACGCTACGAGCGGCAAGTTCCTTCGCTCGGTGACTGACATCGGAACCACGCCGACCGTGCTGGTGAGCCCATGAAGTGGCTGGATCACCTGGTAGAGGGTTCGGCGCGGTCGCTGGCCAAACGGACTTCCCGCCGCAGCATGGTGGGATATCTCGGCGCGCTGTTGGTTGGCGCAACTGCCGTGCCCCTGTTGCCGGTGGCCCGAGGCGCGACGCCGGATCCCAAGGCACCCGCCCCGAAGGCGTCCGATCCGAAGGCCAAGAAGACCGATGATCCGACGAGTTGCGATTATTGGCGCCACTGCGCGATCGATGGATATCTATGCGGATGCTGCGGTGGAACGCAGGATACCTGTCCTCCCGGGACGCAGATGTCCGCGGTGACCTGGGTCGGGACTTGTCACAACCCACTGGATGGCAAAGACTACGTCATCTCGTACAACGACTGCTGCGGAAAGGCGACGTGCGGCCGATGCATGTGTAATCGAAATGAGCGCGATACGCCTTTGTACATTCCGTTCCAGTCGAACGACTACAACTGGTGTTCTGGAAATGGGACGGCCAACGTTCCCTATCATTGCTCGACGGCGCGGATCGTTTCTGCTGCCCGGTAGGTTGCTGGGCGTTGGAGGGCTGCTCGCCGGGCTGCTATGCGCCGGGGGCGTGGGCGCGTACGAGCCACATGTCAACTACATGCTCCACTGCATGGGCTGCCATACACCGGATGGGCGCGGTGAACCCGGGCGTGTGCCTTCTGTTCGCGACACGCTGGTCCCGCTCGCAAGCAAGCCTGCGGGGCGTCGATTCCTCATCCAGGTTCCGGGCTCAGCGCAATCCAGGTTATCGGATTCCGATCTGGCCGAAGTTCTGAATTGGATGGTCGATAACCTGAGTGCCGTGCCTGCGAAGCGGCCGGTTCAGAAGTTTACCGCCGCGGAAGTGGCTGCTTACCGGCATCAGCCGCTGGTGGCTGTGAAGGAAGAACGGCGGCGGTTGATTGCGGGTGAGCCATGAGCCTGGAACGAGCCAGTCAGGATGAGTTGCGTGCCGTTCAGCTGGAGCGGCTGAAGTGGTCGTTGCATCATGCCTATGACAACGTTGAGCACTACCGGCGTAGTTTCAGCGCGCACGGCGTTCATCCTGATGAGCTTCGCAGCCTCGAGGACTTACGGCGCTTCCCGTTCCTGAAAAAACAGGACTTTCGGGACAACTATCCTTACGGGTTGTTTGCTGTTCCTTTGAACCGCATCGCGCGCCTGCACGCGTCCAGTGGAACCACCGGGAAACCAACCGTCGTTGGCTACACCGCCGGCGATGTTTCCAACTGGGCGGACCTGGTGGCGCGCTCGATCCAGGCAGCTGGCGGCCGGGCGGGTGACAAGGTACACGTAGCCTACGGTTACGGCTTGTTCACCGGCGGGTTGGGCGCGCACTACGGAGCCGAGCGACTGGGTTGCACGGTCATCCCGATGTCGGGCGGGCAGACGGAAAAGCAGGTACAACTGATCCGGGATTTTCAGCCCGACATCATCATGGTGACGCCGTCGTACATGCTCAACATCGCTGATGAGTTTGTCCGTCAGGGCCTGGATCCGCGCGAATGTTCGCTGCGTGTCGGGATCCACGGGGCAGAGCCGTGGACGCAGGCCCTGCGTGCCGAAATCGAGCAGCGATTCGACATGGATGCCGTGGATATCTACGGATTGTCGGAAGTGATGGGGCCGGGGGTTGCCAGCGAGTGCGTGGAAACCAAGGACGGGCCGTGTATCTGGGAGGATCATTTCTATCCGGAAGTGATTGATCCTGTGACCGGTGAGCCAGTGGCGGATGGGGAGGAGGGGGAGTTGGTGTTTACCTCTCTGACCAAGGAGGCTCTGCCGGTGATCCGCTATCGCACACGGGACCTGACGCGACTGTTGCCGCCCACTGCACGCTCGATGCGGCGGATGGCCAAGGTCACCGGCCGCAGTGATGACATGCTGATCATTCGCGGCGTGAACGTATTTCCCTCGCAGATCGAAGAGTTGCTGCTGCGGTGCGCGGGGCTGACACCGCACTACCTGCTGGAGCTCACCCGTCAGGGGCATCTGGATTCACTGGCGGTTCATGTGGAATGCAGCACGGAGATTTCCGGTGCCGCTGAGCTGCGGCAGCGGGCGTCCGCTGATTTGGGCAGCCTCATCAAAAACAACATCGGTGTCAGTGTGATGGTGCACGTGCGCGATCCTGGGGCACTCGAGCGCTCCGTCGGCAAGGCTCGCCGCGTGCTCGATCTCAGAGCTCCCAAAGCCTGATTATCACGCGTGGCTTGACTCGCGCCCCAGGTCGCGGCTAGTTTATTGGTCACGTGACCAAAATAGAGAGTCTCGACCATGGGGCCAGAATCAAGAGCATCGGCCGCGGACATCACCCGTCGGGATTTCGTAGGTGGCACGCTGGTGGGGGCGGGGGCTGCCCTGTTAGGGATGGGTTCGCCGGCTGCAGTCCGGGCCCAGACCTCCAGCTCCAAAATGACAGGCCTCGGGCCCGAGTGGACCGGGCCGGGCGGCATTGGTGATTACGCCCATTCCAACGGCAACACGCACGACGTGGTCAACGCGGCCCACGGCGGCATTCGCAATGGGGATGGGGCCCTTCGGAAGGCAACTGACACGGGGGAGGTGTTTGATGCTGTAGTGGTCGGGTGCGGCATCGCGGGGCTGTCAGCTTGCTGGGCTTTCAGGAAGGGCCGTCCGGATGGGAAGGTGCTGATGTTGGACCAGCATCCGATTTTCGGGGGTGAAGCCAAGCAGAATGAGTTTGAGGTGGATGGTTATCACCTGACGGCGCCCCAGGGCGCGACCGGAATCGTCGTGCCGTTCAACAAGGCCAGGAGCGCCGGCATGTGGTCGCATTTCGCGACCGACCTCGGGTTTCCCGACGAGTTTGTTTACCAGAAGCCGACGGGCCTGAGTAAGGACATTCTGGTGCCGGAGGATGCCTGGTCGCCGATGCATGTTGCCTGGGAAAGATCCGATACCGGCTTTTTCTATGAGGGGAAGGGGTGGGTCAGGAATCCCTGGCGTGACGGGTTCAAACACGCGCCGATCCCCGAATCAGCGAAGCAGGCACTCGTGAATATGGAGCTGTTCCGGACGCCACCGCGCCGGGAAGACTGGGGTCCCTGGCTGGACTCCATGACTTACGAGCAGTTCCTGACGGATATCATGGGGATCGCAGCGGCGGATCTGACGGAGGTCCTGAAATACCTCAATCCCGTGACGTGTGCGATGGGCTGCGGTCTGGGCGCCGATGTCATCTCCGCCTACTCGGCCTACAACTTCCTGCAGCCCGGTGTGAATGGGTATTACCGTTACGACAACGGCGGGATGGATCCGACGGACGAAATCTATCTGGCCAGTTTCCCGGGCGGCCACGCGGGCACCGCGCGTCATTTTCTCAAGAAGATCATACCGGCTGCCCTGAAGGGCGAATACCGTATGTCGGATATTCTGAACGGAGCCGTGCAGTGGGATGAGCTCGATAAAGCGGGCTCGTCGGTTCGCATGCGACTGTCTGCGACGGTGGTTGCCGTCCAGCACGAAGGCTCCAAGGGCGTCATCGTCACTTACGCCAAGGGCGGTAAGTTATACCGCGTGCACGCGAAGTCTGCGGTGCTTTGCGGACAGCAGCACGCGAATCGGCACATCTGCCGCGATATCTCCCCGGAGTATCGCGACGCCATGAATCACTTCCATCACGCGCCGATGTTGACCGTCAATGTGGCGGTTCGTAACTGGAAGTTCCTGGAGAAGCTCGGTATTGCCTCGGCGCGCTGGTTTGAGGGGTTCGGCTGGTGGATCAGCCTGCGGCGCAACCTGGAAATCCCGGGTCAGCTCACCCAGCCCCTCGATCCTTCCAAGCCCGTTGTGTTGACGATGTACAACCCATTCCCGTTGCCGGGCGTCCCCTACCCGCAGCAGTGCACGGCCGCACGCATGCAGCTCTTTGGTATGAGCTATGCGGCCATCGAAAGCGCCGTGCTCGGGCAATTTACCAGGATGTTTGGTGATAGTGGCTTCGATGCTCGCCGCGACGTCGCGGGTCTCATCACGAATCGATGGGGTCATGCCTACATTGTCGATCCGCCGGGGTTCTTCTTCGGCAAGGACGGTAAGCCAGCCCCCAAGGAAGTGCTGAGAAAGCCGTACGAGCGGCTCTCGTTCGGGCACTCCGAGCTGAGTGGTGCCCAGATGTGGGAGACGGCGGCGGAAGAGGGTGAGCGGGCGGGTAAACAGGCTCTGGAGGTTGCATGAGATTCGTTGCCGCATTGATGTTGTTGCTGTTCAGCGGTGTCCCTTTTGCCGCAGCACCTGATCCGGCGCTTGCCGCATTCAAACAGGCTATCCGCGCCAAGTACGATCTGAAAGAAAAGGCGTTTGCCGCCCACGATGCGGAGACCATTGTGACGAAGTTCTACACCGACGATGTCGTCTCGGTCGGTGAGGGCGAAGGTGTATTTATCGGCCGTGATGCGATCCGGCCGCTCTATCAGGAAGTCGTGAAGAACAACAAAGTGAAGGTCGAGTCGATCCACACCTTCGTCAAGGGCGACGCCGGCTGGGATTGGGCGGACTTCCACGTCTACCCCACGGACGGGAAGACCGAGCCGTTTACCTTCGCCATCGTGTTCCTGTGGACCAGGGTCAATGGTGAGTGGATGTGCAAGGGCGATTCGTTCGTAAAGGGCAGCTTCAAGGATCGTCATTGAATCCACTATAGTGGGTGGATGCGCCGCAAATTCTCGATGGTCATTCTTGCCCTGCTCGCCAATGAGTGTGTAGCGGGCGGCAGCTTCCATCCTGAGCATGCTTTGCATGCAATGGTCGTCAGCCAGAACGAGCTGGCTTCCCAAGCGGGTGTACAAGTGATGAAGGCCGGCGGCAATGCGGTGGATGCCGCGGTGGCTACCGGTTTTGCGCTTGCAGTCGTGCATCCCAACGCGGGGAACATCGGGGGTGGCGGCTTCATGCTGGTTCGCATGAAGGGCGGGGATGTGCATTTCGTGGACTTTCGCGAGACTGCGCCGGCCCGGGCGACGGCGACGATGTACCAGGATGCTCGAGGGAATGTCATCCCGGAACTCAGCCTGATCGGGTACGAGGCGGTTGGCGTGCCCGGTTCCGTGAAGGGATTGGTGTATGCCGAGCAGCATTTCGGCAAGCTGAATCTGGCACGAGTGATGGCAGAGGCCATCCGCCTGGCGCGGGAGGGCTTCGCGTTGAGTTGGGGTGCGGCTCACTCTCTGAATGACGAGAAGGATCTGGCGCGGTTTCCGGATTCGCGGCGGATTTTCCGCAATGGCGGCCGCGCCTGGCACCCGGGCAATCTGTTCAAACAACCTGAGCTCGCCCGGACATTGGAGCGGATCGCAGCCGCGCCGGATGATTTCTACAAGGGACAGATGGCACGCGAGATTGCGGACTTCATGCGCCGGGGCGGCGGGTTGATCACCACCGAGGATCTGGCGCGGTATGAGGTGAAGGATCGCGAGCCTGTGCGCGGGACCTATCACGGAGTGGAGATCATCAGTGCACCGCCACCTTCTTCGGGTGGGACCGCGTTGCTCGAGTCACTCAACATCCTGGAGCGGTTTGATCTCGCGAAGGCGGGGTTGGGGTCGGCCCGGTCAGTGCATCTGATTGCGGAGAGCTATCGGCGGGCGTTTTTTGACCGGGCCCAGTTCATGGGTGACCCGGATTTCAGCGCCGTGCCGGTGAAGCAACTCATTGACAAGGCGTACGCGCTCGACTGGAGCAAGTCGATTTCGAGCGACTCCGAGCGGCCCAGCGCGAGTTTGAAGCTGGAACGCCCGTCGAAGTTTCCCGAGTTGGATCGCTACGCGCGCGAACATCCAGTGTTCGGGGCTCCCGTGGAGCCTCACCACACCACTCACTATTCCGTTGTTGATGGGGACGGTGATGCCGTGGCTGTCACTACGACCCTGAACGATGACTACGGATCGCGAGTCACCATCGGCTCGTTGGGTTTTCTGCTGAATAACGAGATGGACGACTTTGCCTCGAAGCCGGGTGTACCGAATGTTTACGGCCTCATCCAGGGCGCCGCCAACGCCGTGGGTCCTGGCAAGCGGCCTCTGTCCGCGATGACTCCCACCATGGTGTTGAAGGATGGCCAGCTCTGGCTGGTGTTGGGCGCCGAGGGTGGTCCTACCATCATCACTTCGGTGGCCAATATCCTGATCGGCGTCCGCGACTACGGACTCGACATCCAGGAGGCGGTGAACGCGCCTCGCATTCACCAGCAATGGCTGCCTGATCGGGTAGAGCTGGAGAAAGGACGGTTTTCCCCTGACACCATCCACTTGCTCGAGATGGCGGGCAACAAAGTCACCCCGCCGGATGTTGACGGCGATGCGGAGTGTATCGCCATCGATCTCGCTAGCGGCGAGCGCTTGGGCGCCAGCGATGCGCGCAATGAGAATGGACGCGCGGTAGGCTACTGACTACAGGCGCCATCAGATGTCGGCGGCAACCGGCGGTAATGTCAAAGACTTTGGCAGGTCCTGCAGGAGCTTCGGACGCGAGAGGAAATAGCCTTGCGCCGTTCGCACGCCCAGCTCGCACAATGTATGCAGCTCGCCAGCGGTTTCCACTCCCTCGGCGACGATGTTGGCGCGGATTTCGTGAGCGAACGCAATCAGGGCGGAGGCAAGCGCGCGTCGTTTGCGATCCTTGTCGATAGCTCGCGTGAGGCTCATGTCCAACTTGATGAAGTCGGGCTCGACACTCAGGATGTGCCGCATGCTGGCGTAGCCGGCGCCGGCATCATCGATGGCTATTTTTACGCCCAGGGCGCGTAGTGGCGCGAGCTCTTCGGAGAGGCGCCCATAGTCGGCGACAGACACGTGCTCGGTGATTTCGAGCACGAGCCGCCGGGCGTCAACATCACGCAACAGGGAATGCAACACACCGGCCTCGATAACATCCGGAGAGGCATTGACAGCGACATAGGTGTCAGTGGGAATGTGTTGCAATGCCTTCAGGGCTGAAGCCACTGCCCGACGCTCGAGGTCGATCCCGAGGCCTACGGTGGCGGCATCGCGGAACCACAGGTCCGGAGATCGTGTTGGTTTCGCATCGAAGCGCGACAAAGCCTCCACGCCGGTCATTCGCCGTGTGGTGAGGTCGTAGATCGGTTGGAACACCATGGTCGGCTGGCCGAGCGCCATCACATCATCCAGGCGCTGGATGCGGGTTTCGCGCTCCCGCTGTACTTCGAGGTCCTGATCGATCTGATCCGCGACGAGATCGGCAAAGGCCCGCATGGTCTGCAGATCGCGTTCGGTGAGTGAGTGATCGGGCAGGAAGCTGAAGCAGCAGAAAGTCCCATAAACGCGGCCGTCGCGCAGGCGGATGGGGACGCTCAGGTGCGAGCCGATGGGAATGGCCTGGGTTTCCGGCAGACAGGCGGTGGCCGGAAGGCGCGCGGCGTCGAGGATCAACTCGGGCAGGCAACCATCCACGACGCGCTTGCAGTAACCCTGCTCGAGCGGGGCACTATCACCGGCACGAATGGGAGTGTGTCCACCCGCATCGACGTGTTGGAAAATCCGCTCGCGTCCGCGGAATTGGGAAATAAAAGCGACGTCCATCTGCAGATGGGTGCGGACGGCATGTAATACCCTGGTAATTCCCTCACCGCCACCTTCGGCGCGGCGGTGCGAAACGTACTCTTGGAGCCCGCTGGATTCGTTGGTCACAATTTAGCCACGGCGGCCCTGATGACTGAAATGTCTTAGGAATGCGCCGCGTGTGCCATTGCGGAGGGCTCAGACTGAGAGTCGGGTCACATTGGGCTCCAGTCCCGCTCGAGCCTTTGCTGGAAATGATTCAGCCAGCGGACCGTCAGCGTGGTCGACCTGGGCGCGAACTCAGGCCTGTACTGTCAACGTTACCAAACGCGCACGCGCTGAGCTGGAGGCAAGTAATTCTTGTCTGATGGCCCTACATCAAACGCTGTATACCAAGCATCCATGTCGCGCAGCGGTGCACTGGCGCGTATTACCAGGGGTGCATGGGTATCTGTTGCGATCTGGTTGCGCAGCGCATCATCGCGCATCTTCGTCCGCCCCCGCTGCGCCCAACTCAGAAAAAACCGCTGATCGCCGGTGAGGCCATCGAGTCTGGGAGCCTGACCGGAGCCCAGTGAGGAATGATAAGCGTCCAGCGCCACCAGAAGTCCCCCGAGGTCGGCAATGTTCTCACCCAAAGTTTGCCGTCCATTGACGTGTCGTATTGCTCATCCAGTCCAGCCCTTTTGTACCGTCCCGCGAAATGCGAAGTGGTTATTGACGAAGCGCCGGGAGAGAAAGCGTGAGGCATTGTCTACGGTATGAAACGTCTGCCACGCCTTAAGAACCGACAGTGTCGAATTTGCGTAGATCTCCTCGATCGCAACGACCGCGGATTTTTCCGCGAGCACGAGGCTGCGGGTGTCCCTCGCTCCCACCGTGTCCAGGTACTTGCGCCATGAAATTCCGGGAGCCAGGGCCTGAAGTGCGGCGACGGTAGTTGGGTTATAGGTGGCGGCGATATCGCGGCGCTGGGTTTGCGACCAGCTGACTTTGGCAATGTCTGTTTCCAACTCGACAATCTTTTCGGAATTGGCTTCTGGTGCCGCGTAGCCGACCAGACGCAACGTTCGGGCAATGTAGTCGCGATAGGCAGCCTTCTGCGAACTGAACGCGGGGGATACGTAATACTCAGGATCATTCGATCCCAACCCGCCCTGGCCGACGTACAGTACGTTCGTCGGCGACTTGGCATCCGATTCAATACGCAGCCAGAACAGGGAAGAAAAAAAACTCCCCGGGGCGGCGGCCATCAAGGTCAGAAATTCTTCTTTGTTGGCGACTCGCGCGATACGGTTCAAATCTGCGCGCAGCGGGGCTGCATCGAGGGACTCGATAGTCGGCTCGTCCATGAAGCTGCCAAAGAGATCACCTATGCGCGCTCTTTCGGGATCATCGTGCAGCCTGGCGCTATCCTCGATGATCACCCGTAACTGCTCGCGGACTTTTGCTGTTACGTCCGGGTAGGCACCGATCTCGGTTTGATCAGGGGGGATTTGCGCTTGCGTGTACCAGTTACCTGGCGCATAGCGGAAAAAATCGTCTCCCGGCCGCACCCTCGTGTCCCGGGCGCTGAGATCTATGCCTGAGGGCTGGGCACTCTGTGATAGTGCCGGCGCGGCCAGTGCCGCACCCAGCAAGATTGCCACCGCCGCGCTGCGGATATGTAACCGGGTCCTGCGTTCCATTGCCGGGTTGGAGATACGTTTTCTGGCAGCGGTTTAAAGCAACGAGAAAAAAGCAGGCGATCGTGACATGCTGGGCGGGTGCAGCTGGCGGGGTAGGGTAATGCCAGGCTGAACCTCACGTGAGGCTCATTGCTGGCGGGTCAGCCTTTTTCCTTCGCTGGGTCGTACCAGACTGCCTCGATATTGTTGCCATCCGGGTCGTAGACGAAGGCTGCGTAGTAGCCAGGGGAATAGTCGCGGTAGCCCGGCGCGCCGTTGTCCTTGCCGCCGGCTGCAATGGCAGCTTTGTGGAACGCCTCCACCCGCTGTTTGCTGTTGGCTTCAAAAGCAACGTGCAAGGGTACGACAGTTTTCTCCTTGGTAATCCAGAAGTCTGTATTCTTGCCGTCATTGAAGCCGGCCGCCTCGCCGTACTCCATGTTGTTTTTATAACCGAGCGGCTGCAGAGCCTCGGTGTAAAAACTCTTGGAGCGTTTGTAGTCACTTACCGGAAGGGACGTGTGGGCAATCATCTGGGTCGTGCTCCTGCGTACTTCGACCTACGGGCAGCATCAATCGTGCCGCCCGTGGCCCGTCCCTGCCTGGAGCTATCGCTTGGGGAACTCGGTGAAAACGTAGTCCCGGTTCTTGACCACTGTGTGGCATCCGAAGCCACACTTGGCATCATTTGCCTGGGGCGGCTGGTCGGAAGTGTTACCCGGTCTGAACGTGTCCGTGGCCTTGTCAAACTCGAATGCGCCATAGCCCCATCCACCACTGTCAGCGAACTTCTTGCTGTCCTTCACCATGAAGTCGACGTCGTGAAGGTCACCGGCCACCAGCGGCTGGCCCGGCGCGATCTCATTCTTCTTCGCGACCCAGTGGATCTTCGCCATCCGGGCGCCATCCGGGAACGGCTTGCCGTTGCCCGGGATACCGGCTTTGTACGCCTCAATCATGGCCGGGTTGCCGGTGATAACCGCCAGCTTGTCGCCGTTGTGGCTGATGGAAATGACCTGCCAGGTCTCATACCCCCGGAAGTCCGCAAACGCGAGCCCATTGGGCACTTTGACGGTGTACCGGTCCTGCGCGGAAATCGCCACACCCGTGGCCAACGCCGCGATACCCACTCCCATCAGCAGGCTCTTCAGTTTCATGGCCGTTATCTCCCCATTGATTGGTTGGACAAGAAGTCGGTGAGATTGAGCCACGGCCCGGGAATTCCGATCCACTACACCAAGGTACTATTGATAGACGGCCGCGCTTCGTACGAACTCCCCCACCTGAACCTTCGGGAGACCACCGTGAGCTCACTGTCGATGCTGGCATGGCAGGTACGCCGGATTCAGGACTACATCGATCGAAACATTACCGAGCCGATCAAGGTGAGCGAGTTGTGTGCGCTCGTGAATCGGACGCCTTGGCACTTTTCACGGACATTCAAACGCACTGTTGGTGTGAGCCCGCACGCCTACGTGTTGCGGCGCCGGATTCAACTCGCCTCGCAGCTGCTCGCCGGGAGCGAGATGCCCTTGAGTGAGGTTGCCCTGAACTGCGGATTCGGTGATCAATCACATCTGTCCAACCGCTTCCGGGAACACAGTGGCATGACGCCGGCGGCGTGGCGGCGCGCCCATGGCTTTCCCTTGCAGAACGAAACGAGGAGCTCCCTATGAGCGACATGAAAGTTGAGGTCGTCGTCATTCCAGTGACCGACGTGGATCGAGCCAGGCAGTTCTACGGCGAGCGCCTCGGCTGGCGGCTCGATGCCGATTTCCCGGCCGGTGATTCGTTTCGAGTCGTCCAGTTCACACCGCCCGGCTCACCGTGCTCGATTCATTTCGGCGTCGGTGTGACCACGGCGCCGCCGGGTTCATCCCGTGTGTATCTCGTTGTTTCGGACATCGTAAAGGTGCGCGACGAGCTCGCCGCGCGGGCTGTTGATATCAGCGAGGTTTCACATCGGGTAGCGCTGGGCAAGCCGAATGCGCCTGGGCCACATCCACAGCGTCAGAGCTATTCCTCATTCGCCTCATTCAGCGATCCGGATGGCAACACCTGGGTGTTGCAGGAAGTGACTATGCGGCTGCCGGGGCGGGTTGACTCGAACGATACCGTATTCAGCTCCGCAGCGGAGCTGGAAGGGTCACTGAGACGGGCCGCCGCGGCCCACGGTGAACACGAGAAGCGCACGGGCAAGCACGATGAGGAATGGCCGAAGTGGTACGCCGAGTACATGGTCAAGGAGCAGGGCGGTAAGCCGCTGCCGACCTGACCCCAACTGGCTGACCCGCAAAGTTCCCCGTTGCCTTGACAGGCAAGTAGTTACTTGCCTGTGAGACATGGGCATCTGGATGTGCTGGAGGCGGCGAACCTCATTGCCGTCATACGGCAGGGCCGCGAAAAGCTGCACTTCCTCAACCCGGTGCCGCTGCAGGAGATCTACGAGCGCTGCCTCGCCAAGTTTGAAAAGCCACGTCTCAAAGCACTCGCGGAGCTCAAACATCGGCTGGAGAAGCGGTGATATCAGTACCAATACGTATGGGCTGCGCTGGCCGGTTCGCCTACGCTTGCAGTCATGATCAGCGCAACCTCCGTAGATCCGTCACTGTTGGGGCGGTACGACCGGCCCGGCCCGCGTTATACCTCGTATCCAACCGCCCCTAACTTCTCCACTCGTTTCGGAGAGTCCGACTTCAGGCATTTCGCCGAGATCGGACGGGCGAGGCCGCTGTCGCTCTATGTTCACGTTCCGTTCTGCAGCAGTCCCTGTTTCTACTGCGGCTGTAACCGCGTCATCACGCGGTCGGCGGTCCGTAGTGAAGAGTATGTCAGGAGATTGCTCCAGGAGATCGACAGGGTGGGGTCTTTGTTTCAGGGGCGCTGGGTGGAGCAACTGCACTTTGGTGGAGGAACGCCGAACTGGCTTGCTCCCGAGCAACTGGCCGAAATCGTCGGTGCACTGCGCCGGAAGTTCGAATTCGTGGAGCACAGTGAAATCTCCATTGAAATCGACCCGCGTGCGTTGGCGAGCGGCGATATCCAGAAGCTCGCGGCTATTGGCTTCAATCGAGTCAGCCTGGGTGTGCAGGATTTCGATCCTGACGTCCAACAGGCCGTCAATCGCCTGCAGACAATGGAACAGACGGTGTCGGCCATCGGTGATTGCAGGCGCGCCGGTATTCATTCCATCAACGTTGATCTGATGTACGGGTTACCTCGGCAGACGAAAGAGCGCTTTCATCAGACTGTAGAGACGATTCTGGTCATGCGGCCTTCGCGGCTGGCAATTTATGGCTACTCGCATTTGCCGAAAATGTTCAAGAGTCAGCGGCAGATCAACAGCGATGAGTTGCCGGACTCCGGGGAGAGAGTTGCGTTGCTCGGCATGGCCATAGAAATGCTGACTGCCGAAGGGTATCGATATATCGGCATGGATCACTTCGCTCTACCGGATGATGAGCTGACGCTCGCTCAGGACGCAGGCACGTTGCAGCGCAACTTCATGGGCTACACCACTCACGGTGGTAACGATCTGCTGGGCCTGGGCGTCAGTGCAATCAGTCATGTTGGTGACAGTTTCAGCCAGAACCCCAGGGATCTCACGGCTTGGGAGCAGGCGATTGATTCCGGAGCGTTGCCGGTATGGCGCGGCCTCGCCCTCGATCAGGACGACGTCATCCGGGCTGATGTGATCAGCCAGGTCATGTGTCAGGGTGATGTGGACATCGCCGCCATCGAACGGCGCTACGCGATCGATTTCTGGACTTACTTCGCTCGCGCGCGTGAGTCCCTGCAGTCGCTGGAGGCGGATGGCCTGGTGTGGGCGTGCTCGAGTCGGGTTGTGGCAAGCCCCAAGGGCAGGTTTTTCCTGCGCCAGATTGCCGCCTGCTTTGATCGATATCTGCCGGCGGATCCTCAGGCTTTGAGGGCCTCGTAAAACGCGTCGATCAGCAGTGTTGCGGTAGCGCCGGCACTGACGAGGCTGGCCTGCATGTTGTTCATCGTGAAGCCAAAGCCGATTCGCGCATCAGGGTCCGCCATCCCCACCGAGCCTCCACCGCCTGCATGGCCAAAAGCACGGGGGTTCGGACTCAGCCGCGAATACCGGTGACTGCCGTCGCTCAACACGAAACCGAGTCCGAACCGCATCGGCACCAGTCCGCAAAACAGCTTTTCGGGTCCGGATGCTTCCTCCCTCGTGGCGCGTTCTATCGTTTCCGGTCGCAGGATGCGGATGCCGTCAATTTCCCCATCACGCGCGAGCGCGCCGTAGATACGAGCAAGGGCGCGTGCAGTGCCATGCCCGTTAGCCGCGGGAATTTCGGCCTGTCGCCATTGCCTCGTGTTGACCGCATTCCGATCCTGTGGAGGATTGAGAAATGCAGCCCACTGCATCGTGCCGGGTTTCATCATCAGTTGCCCGAACTCCGCGAACCTCGGGTTGGGGGCAGGTGGCGCGGCAGGTTTGTTCCCGATCAGCGTGCTGTAGATGTCCGAAGTGCGTGAGTCGTGCTCAGCAGGCAGGCCAATGTGAAAATCGGCCCCCAGTGGTTCTGCGACATTATTACGAAAGTAGCTCCCCAGGCTTTCGCCCGTGACTCGGCGCACCACCTCGCCAATGAGGAAGCCGAAGGTAAACGGGTGATATCCGTGTGCTTCGCCCGGTGTCCACCACGGCTCCTGCGCCGCCAGCGCGGCGCACATTACATCCCAGTCGTAAAGCGCGCCATTGGGCAGCGGAACGCTGATGCCGCATAGGCCTGCCTTGTGGCTCAACAACCAACGGAGCGTGATGGCGTCTTTACCGGCGGTCGCGAACTCCGGCCAGTAGCGCGCAACAGGCGCTTCGATATCCAACAGGCCCCGCTCGATCAGTTGGTGAGCGCAGATCGCAGTCATTCCCTTGGTAGTCGAATAGACATTAACGAGAGTGTCCCGCTCCCACTGGCGGGTCCGCTGCAGATCGTAGTGACCGCCCCACAGATCCACGACAGGCTGTCCATCCAACACGAATGAAACAGCCGCTCCGATTTCAACACCTGAATCAAAGCTGCGTTGAAACAGATCTTTGACGGTGTTGAAGCGCTCGTCGCACGTGCCATGTACTTCCATAGGGCATGCTGTTTACAGCACCCGGCCGTGCGTGAACAGTCTGGCCGGATTTGGGAGCATGCAGTAGACTATCAGCAACAAATGGAGCTCGGCTGCGGATGATCAGCACCCTCGCGATCGCGAATTACCGGTCGATCCGCCAGATGGTTGTTCCCATGGCGCGCCTCAATGTGGTGACCGGGGCGAACGGCTCCGGCAAATCGAACCTGTACCGGGCGCTGCGCCTTCTGTCCGATACCGCGAGGGGCGGAGTTATCGCGACTCTCGCTCGCGAGGGCGGGTTCGAGTCGACCTTGTGGGCCGGCCCGGAGGTGATCACCCGGGGAATGAAGTCCGGCGCGGTGCCCGTGCAGGGCGGCGGGTCGCGCCGCGAGCCGGTCAGTCTGAAGCTCGGCTTCTGCGACGAGACTGTCGGTTACAGCATCGACATCGGTTTGCCACCGCCGCAAAAGCCGCCGCCGGATCCGCCTTCGGCCTTCGAGCGCGATCCTGAAGTCAAGCGCGAGTGCATATTCGCAGCTCCCGTTTATCGTCCCAATTCGGTGTTGGTCGATCGGCGCAATGCGGTTGCGCGCATCAGAGACGACTCACGCGAGTGGTCGACACTCACGACCTCACTTCAGAGTTTCGACAGTATGCTTTCGGAGGTCAGTGACGCCAGGCGTGCTCCGGAAGTGACCTCCATAAGGGATACCGTACGCGCCTGGCGTTTCTACGATCACTTCAGAGTGGATCTCGATGCTCCGGCTCGGCAACCTGTTGTAGCGACCCGAACGCCAGTGCTCGCGGCAGATGGCCGTGACCTGGCGGCCGCATTGGAAACGATCCGCGAGATCGGCGACGGCCCGTCCCTCGCCAGCGCGATCGATGACGCGTTTCCCGGCGCTATCGCATCTTCCGCGGGTGTTGACGGTCGCCTCAAACTCGAGTTCCAACAGCCGGGGCTCTTGAGGACGCTGTCAGCCGCGGAGTTGTCCGACGGAACAATCCGATATCTGTTGTGGGCCGCGGCGCTGATGACCCCGAGGCCGCCACCACTCATGGTGCTCAACGAACCCGAAACCAGTCTGCATCCGGACCTGTTGCCGGCGCTCGGGCGCCTGATCCGTCGTGCAGCCGGGAACACCCAGGTGTGGGTCGTGTCACACGCCTCGCGGCTCGTGGCTGCGTTGAAGGAAGATCCGGACTGCAACGCCATCGAGCTCGACAAAACACTGGGCGAGTCAGTCATCGCCAGCCAGGGAGCCCTGGAGGATCCGGTGTGGAAGTGGCCGGAGAGGTAGTCATGACTTTCAATCAACCCGCGAAGAGCGCCAATTGGCTGATCCTTCCCGCTCGAGAACCGCTGGTCGCAATCCGAATGGCTCGGGCGTCACACCGCGAATCCACAATCGCATGAGTCCAATCTCAACCTCGACGAACGCTGCATGCGCGCGGTCCTGCTCAGTAGGGAAGTAGAGAGCGTACGACTTCTTCCAGAGACGCGTCACCGAGGCCGCGTCGCTTCGCAGCCGGGCGCTTCCTCCCAGGACCACGAACGCATCCTGCGCGGTATCCTGGAATATGAGTTGGACCGCGGAGTGCTGCTCGATCTCCGGAATCTTGTGGGAGCGAAGATCAGTCACAAAATGCACGGTCCAGTCCCCAACCGACAGGATGCGGCCCATGGGCCGTGCACCTGACTGAGTGACCAACCAGCACCAGGGAACCCGGGACACCACCTCGGCCGCAGCATTCAGGAGAGTTTGTATTTCCATGGCAGTTCCTCCATCGATTGGCCGCAGGATAGGTGATATAGACTGAATGGTCTAGAACTGATAGTCTAATTGCATGGGGAAGGCAGTATTCGAACGGACGGATTTCCTTGCAGCCGCTCGTGCTCTCGCTTGCGAGGGTGGTCCCACTGCTGTCACGGTGGATGCCGTGATACAGCGTGTTGGCTCCCCCAAGGGTTCCTTCTATCACCGCTTCACCTCGCGCGACATTCTCATGGGCGAGCTGTGGCTCGAGTCGATCCTCGCTTTCCAGGCGGGGTTCATTGCAGAGATTGAGGCGAAGCGGGGGCTGGCCGCGGCTTTGCATGCCGCGGTCTGGTCGCGAGCAAATCTGGAAGAGGCGCGATTGTTGATGCTGTACGGTCGGCATGACTTCGTTGCAGGCGCGTGGCCCGAGAAGCTCAGGAAGGGTGTGCGCGAGCAAGCGCAGCGTTTTGAATCCTGCGTGGAGCAGTTTGCGCGGGATGCATTCGGGCGTGCCGACCCGGCTTCACTGCGTCGCGCGATGTTTGTGCTTGCTGAAGCGCCGATCGCCGCTGTGAAACCACATCTGCAGCGGCGCGAAACACCACCGACTATAGTCGACGAGTTGATTACTTCAGTGTACTGGGCGATTGTGTCATGAGAGTGCTCGTCGCCGGGGCGGCTGGCGCGGTCGGTCGGTCGCTGATACCCGAGCTGCGGAGCCGGGGGCACGAGGTGTTTGGCACCACTCGCAACATGAGCAAGGCCGATGTTGTGAGCTCCAGCGGCGCGCAACCCGTGCGCATGGACGGGCTGAATCAGGCGGAAGTGTTCGAAACGGTTCGCAGGTTGCAACCGGACGCCATCGTCCATCAGATGACGTCGCTGTCAAATGCCGGGAGTCTCCGCAACTTCGACAAAGTGTTTGAGCTCACCAACCAGCTGCGAACGCGTGGAACCGAGTATCTCATCGCCGCCGCCAGGCAGGCTGGCACGCGCCACTTGATTGCTCAAAGCTTCACGGGGTGGCCGAATACCCGTCATGGCAGTGCGGTCAAAACTGAAGCCGATTCTCTCGATCCGACACCGCCGGCGACGATGAAGCGGACTTTGGATGCGATACGTGAGCTCGAGCAGGCTGTGCTGTCGATCAGCGACATGCATGCAGTCATTTTGCGCTACGGCGCGTTCTATGGACCGGGCACACCGATCACATCGGGTGGCGACATTGTGGAAATGGTCAGGCGCCGAAGATTTCCGATCATCGGCACAGGCGCCGGCGTATGGTCGTTCATTCATATAGAAGACGTCGCAGCCGCGACCGTACAGGCGCTGGAACGCGGCGAGAATGGTGTTTACAACATCGTCGACGATGAACCAGCGCCCGTTCGGGTGTGGCTGCCGGAGCTCGCGCACATTCTCGACGCGAGACCGCCGATCTACGTGCCAGAGTGGATCGCGAGGCTCATGGTGGGAGAGTCGGTTGTGTCCATGATGACGCGCATACGCGGATCATCAAATGAAAAGGCCAGGCGGCTGCTGGGATGGAGCCCGATCTACAGCAGTTGGCGCGAGGGATTCGGCAAGGAATTAGGTAAGCTCGCTCCTCGCCCCTGAAGCAGACGGAAACCAGATGCACGCCACCCACGACCTCAACTCACCCGCTGGCCCGCAAATCACTTTCGACGCTTTTCTGGCGGTGGATATCCGCGTGGGCACGATAGTGAACGCTGAGCCGTTTCCTGAAGCACGCAAACCCGCTCTGAAGCTCGTGATCGACTTCGGCCCGGTGATAGGTCGCAAGAAGAGCAGCGCACAGATCACCGAGCACTACACAGCCGAGACGCTCATCGGCCGGCAGGTCGCGGCGGTGGTCAATTTTCCGCCCCGCCAGGTCGGCAAGTTCATGTCCGAGGTGTTGACCCTCGGTTTTGCCGATCCCGCCGGCGCCGTCGTGTTGTTCAAACCGGATCGGCCGGTGCCGGACGGCAGCCGCCTGTTCTGATGGCCCCTGCCCATGCAATCGGCTACATTGCGTGGATGAGAACCATATCAGGGTGCGCCGTGGTGGCGCTGTTGTGCGCCACTGCACCAGCCGCGGCCGTTGATACGAACTGGGCGTACTACGGCGCCCATCCCAGCCAGGACCGCTACTCCGACCTGACACAGATCAACAAGTTGAATGTCAGCAAGCTCCGGTTGGCGTGGCGCTTCGACATGGACCCGGTCGGTGATTCACAGACAAATCCGCTGGTAATTGACGGAGTCCTGTATGGATTCACGCCGGGTCTGCAGGTTGTAGCGCTGGACGCTGCCACGGGGCAGTTGCGATGGAAGTTCGATGCGGGCGTGCGCGGGATCGAGTTCGCCCCGGGGGCGCACTTCGCGGGCCCGAGCAGGGGGCTTACGTATGTCAGTCAGGGTGGGCAGATGCGCCTGTTTGCAGGTGTGATGAACTATCTGTATGCCTTGAATCCCGCGACCGGCCAGCCGATTCCGAGCTTCGGTGACGGCGGGGTCATTGACCTTCGCAAGGACTTGCGGGGTGATTACAAACAGCACTACGTTGCCCTGACGTCGCCGGGAGTCGTTTACGAGGATCTCATCCTCGTCGGGTTCCGTACTTCGGAGACCCTTCCCGCGCCGCCGGGAGATGTCAGAGCCTATGACGTGCGCACAGGCAAGCTGCGCTGGTCATTTCATACCATCCCTCACCCAGGCGAGCTCGGCGCGGACACATGGCCGGATGATGCCCAGAAGGATGCGGGTGCCGCGAACAACTGGGCGGGAATGACGTTGGATGTCCGGAAGGGCATCGTCTATGTGCCTACCGGATCGGCAGCCCCTGATTTCTATGGCCACGACCGGGTTGGCAATGACCTCTTTGCCAACACGTTGCTGGCCCTCGATGCCGCGACAGGCAAGCGCCTCTGGCACTTCCAGGGTGTGCATCACGACATCTGGGATCGGGATTTCCCGGCGCCGCCTTCACTCCTCACTGTGCACCGTAACGGTAAGCGGGTGGATGCAGTGGTGCAGTCGACCAAACAGGGCTACTTGTACGTGTTTGACCGGGCGACCGGTCGCCCGCTGTTTCCAATCGAAGAAACAAACGTACCGGCCAGCAACGTGCCCGGCGAAGTGGCCGCGCCGACCCAGCCGCGGCCCACGGCTCCGGAGCCGTTCGCCCGTCAGCGCCTGACACCTGACCTGTTGACTCATCGTACGCCCGAGGCACATGCCTGGGCGGAAGAGCAATTCAAAACCTTCCGCAGTGAGGGCCAGTTTGTACCTCTGAGTGTCGGGAAACCCACCGTGTTTTTCCCAGGCTTCGATGGCGGAGCGGAGTGGGGCGGAATGGCCGTGGATCCCCGGGCAGGCATTCTGTACATCAATTCCAACGACATTGCCTGGACGGGCAGCCTGGTGGAGAGCGTCCAGGGTGGCGGTTTGTCAGCGTCAATCTATCAGTCACAATGCTCCGTCTGTCACGGCGTCGACAAGAAAGGGTCGCCGCCGGCATTTCCCTCGCTCGTTGCAATCGGTGAGCGTCTCAGCGCGGCGCAGATTGCGGATGTCATCCACACCGGCCGCGGTCGCATGCCCGCGTTCAGCAATATTCAGGGGCACATCCTCAGCAGCTTTGTCGAATATCTGCGGACGGGCCAGGAGCCAACGCCGCCCACTGCGGGCGCCGACACCCGGCGCGAAATGGGTGCTTCATTGTTTTCCGAAGGGCGCCCGCAGCGTTACCGGTTCTCCGGTTACAGCCGGTTTCTGGATCCCCAGGGTTATCCCGCGGTCGCTCCCCCCTGGGGCACGCTCAATGCCATCGACCTCAACACCGGGAAATATCTGTGGCGCAAGCCTCTGGGCGAGTATCCGGAGCTGCAGCAGCCTGATACGGGCAGCGAGAACTACGGTGGCCCGATCGTGACCGCTACCGGGCTGCTATTCATCGGCGCCACCGTGTTTGATCACCAGTTGCGGGCCTTTGATGCGGTCACCGGGGAGTTGTTGTGGCACGGGGATCTGCCGTACTCCGGTTGTGCCACGCCGGCAACCTATGTTGCCGGCGGCAGGCAATACGTTGTGATTGCAACCAACAACGCCCGCAATCCGAAGGGCTCCAAAGGGGCTGCCTACGTGGCCTATGCGCTACCCTGAGGGATCTCGCGACCCGGGAAGCGCGCTCGATGTTGGGTCAACTGAAAGCGGGGGGTTGGCCCGCAACGCCACCTGATGAGATCAGCGAAGGATTCAGCTCCAACCGCGCCAGATCGTCGGGAGTCATCGTCTTCACTCGAACCTCAGCCCCGGGTTGTTTGACAATGAGTAGTAGTCCGATCTGAATTAAAGCGCTCGGTGTCAACCGCAGAGCATTGCGCAGGTTTTTCACCGCGTGCGCCTGCGCCGCCGGCGAGTCCGCGGCCTGCAGCTCCACGGCTCGTTCCAACTTCCGCAGGCGTTCCGCCACATCCGCGGTTGAGGGAGCCTCGCGGACATTCATGAACCAGGTCTTGAGCCAGAAGCCGCGCACCTCGCGAAATTCAAACGCGATTTCCAGTCCGAACGGCGCGGCGAGCTTGTTGATTGCGGTTGCGATGCTGTCTTGCGCCTGCGCGTCTTCCTCCGGCAGATAGACCCGTACGGGAAGCAGTCCATGGACTTCAATGGGCTCGTCATTGCCGTCCCAGACGTGCTTCCAGGACAGGTACTCCAGGACTTCGAAAATGTTCTGTTGCCGGATCTGTTCGAACGGTGTGGCATCGCCCGTGCCCTTTCTGCTGGCCAGGACGTGACGCCTCGCCAGATGCTCGACTGCCGCGATCGCGTACCGTGTGCTCATTGTTATCAGTCCGGCGATTGAGAGTGTTCGAAAGAATACATGGTCCGCCAACGCCTCAAAAGCTCGTTATTGTGTTGGCAACCTAACCATTGATGCATTGCGACCCTTCAGGCTTCGAGCATTTCCCGCGCCTCCGGCAATCCAACGTCTGTCACCAACAGCTGTACCGGGCGTCGTGCCGTGATATCCAACACCGTGCCGACGAAGCCGGCCATGCAGACGGCCATTACCCGGGTGTTCAGGCCGGCGGCTTCAGGCCAACCGTCCGGGCCCCAGAGCAGCACGAGGGGAACCGGTGAGCGCAACATGAGACCGACGTTTGTCTCGAGGCTCGCGGACCAAAGGCATGAGGCGATTGGAGACCCGAGCTGCTGACCGCCAACGCCCCGATCCCGGTGGGCATCCCAAAACTCCCATGGTTCAGCTATAGCCTTGATAATATGGGTCTCAATGGCCGCATGCGGTTGAACTCTTTGCTCGTCTCGATGGAAGATCTGTTTCGACGTGTTGCGGTGAACGTGCCACGTTGCAGCTCCAGCTATCCGAGGGAGCGGCGCGGCACGAGTCATCTTCAGGGTGGAGGAGCGCAATGAAATACGAGCTGCATATCAATGGACAGGTACACCAGTTTGAGGCGCCGCCCGAAATGCCCTTGTTGTGGGTGTTGCGCGATGAGCTCGGTCTCGTGGGAACCAAGTACGGATGTGGCGCGGGCCTTTGCGGAGCCTGCACGGTCCATGTGAACGGTGCCGCCCAGCGCTCGTGCCAGACGCCCGTGGGGAGTCTGCGCAACGCCAGAATTACCACCATCGAGCACATTGGTGAAACAGCCGTGGGTGCCCGATTGCAGAAGGCCTGGCTGAAGGTGGATGTCATGCAATGTGGCTACTGCCAGGCCGGGCAGATCATGTCCGCGGCTGCCTTGCTCACGCACACTCCACGTCCCTCGCTCGAGCAGATCAACTCGGCGATGGCGGGAAATGTCTGCCGCTGCGCCTGTTACAACAGGATTCAGACCGCGATCCAGATCGCTGCCGGCACGCATGAGGAGTCAGACCATGTTGCCTGAAGCAATGAACATTGACCTGAACAGACGCACCTTGCTGAAGACGGCCTTGCTGGCTGGGGGCGGATTTCTGCTGGAGGCGACCATTCCGCTGCAGGCGCGGACCACCGCCGCGGCCGCTCCCGCGACGCTGTCGGCTTTTGTATCCATCACCCCCGATGGCATCGTGACCATCGTCTCGAAGAATCCCGAGATCGGCCAGGGCATCAAGACTTCGCTGCCCATGATGATCGCGGAAGAGTTGGATTGTGCCTGGGATCAGGTCCGTATCGAGCAGGCAGACGCCGATGCGAAACGCTACGGGACCCAGGTCGCTGGCGGCAGCACTTCAACGCCAACCAACTGGTTGCCGATGCGCCAGGCGGGCGCCGCCGCGCGCGCCATGTTGGTTCAGGCAGCGGCCACTCAATGGAGCGTCAGTCCGCAGGAGCTGACCACTTCCAGGGGCCGGATCTATCACGCGGCCTCGGGGCGCTCCGTGGGCTACGGAGAGGTTGCATCCAAGGCGGCGGTTCTGCCTGCGCCGGAGGTGGGGTCGCTGCGTCTCAAGGATCCGCAGCAGTTTACGATCATCGGCCAGCCGGTCGGTGGAATCGACAGCCCGAAGATCGTCAAGGGCAAACCGATCTTCGGTATCGATACGCGCCTGCCGGGCATGCTCTGCGCAGTGTATGAAGTCGCGCCGGCTGCCGGAGGACGGCTCCTGAGTGTCGACGTGGAGGCAGCGAAAAAGCTGCCGGGCGTCAAGCAGGTTATCCCGGTGACCGGTAACGGCGATGCCGACCAGGGGCTGGCTGATGGAGTGGCCATTGTCGCCAGCAACTGGTGGCTGGCCAACCAGGCCCGCAAGCAACTCAACATCAAGTGGGATCTGTCGGCCGCAAAGGGGCACGACAGCAAGGCCTATCAGGAGAAGGCCGACGCGGCGTTTGCCGCGGGCGATGGTGAAGAGTTGCGCCGTGACGGCGATCCGGCAGCTCAATTGGCGAGTGCGGCGCGGCGCGTAAAAGCCCGCTATCAATACCCGTTTATTGCACATGCGCCCATGGAGCCGCAGAACTGCACGGCTCTGTACAAAGACGGCAGGTTGGAAATCTGGGCGCCGACCCAGGCGCCGGGTAGCGGACTCACCATGATTCAGAAGGCGTTGGGAATCGATCCCGGCAACGTAACGTTGCATCTGACGCGCATGGGAGGTGGATTCGGGCGGCGGCTGATGAATGATTTCATGGTCCAGGCGGCCGCCGTGGCCAAGGCCGTGCCGGGAGTCCCGATCAAGCTGCTCTGGTCGCGCGAGGATGACATGCGCCGCGACTACTATCGGCCGGGTGGCTGGCACGAGTTTGAAGCCGGCATCGATGCGAGCGGCAAGCTCAGCGTCTTCACCGATCACTTTGTGACCTTTGGCAAGGACGGCAAAGCCGCGCCCGCCGCGGATCTGAGTGTCTCCATGATCCCTGCCGGGTTGGTCGGGCACCTTCGCTATGGATGCTCGATGATGCCGACGGTCGTTCGCACCGGTCCGTTGCGTGCTCCTCGCTCGAACGCCTTGTGTTTCGCTTCGCAATCGTTCCTGGATGAGGTTGCGGTGACCGCGGGCACGGACCTTCCGTCGCTGATGTTGAGTATGTTGGAGGGAGAGCGCCGCGAAATCCCGCCGCGTGATGGGCGCGGTCCGCCATTTGATACGGGTCGCGCGCGGGATGTGATTCAGAAGGTCGTCGAAACCTCCGACTGGACGCGCAAGCCGCAGCAAGCCGGGCGGGCCAAGGGATTCGGTTTCTATTTCTGCCATCAGGGTTACTTCGCTGAAGTCGTCGAGGCGAGTGTGATCGAAGGCAACATCGCGGTTCACAAGGTGTGGGTGGCCGGTGATGTCGGCAGCCAGATCGTGAATCCCATGGGCGCGGAGAACCAGGTCAAGGGAGCGATCATCGACGGCCTGGCGCAGGCGTTGGCCGGTCAGGAGATCGAGTTTGTTGACGGGGCCACCCAACAGAGCAACTTCCACGACTTCCACCTGGCACGGATACACGCGGCACCGCAGATCGAAATTGCGTGGGTGAAATCCGAGAAGCCGCCCACGGGCCTCGGTGAGCCGGCGTTGCCACCGGTCATTCCGGCGCTGACCAACGCGATCTTCGCTGCGACGGGGAACCGGATCCGCTCGCTGCCGGTTCGATTGAAGACGGCTTGACGCCTTCAGGTCCTCGCTTGCCATGACTGCCGGTCCATTGAGGTGGCCCGGCTGGCACAGGCTCTCAAGGGTGCATGCGTGCGCCCTTGGTGATCTTGTCGACGATCTTCTTGTCGGCTCGCAGGCCTACGCCGACGACTTTCGCGGTTTCCGGGTTGCACTCGGCCACGACCGCACGATTTGCGGCATCGTGACCCGTGGAGAACATCTCTTCGATGTACAGCGCATGGCGCACGCCGCGCTCGAGTGCCCGGCGATGCACGTTTGCAATTGTCTCAGCGTCGGCAGCGAGCACGATCACCGGCTGTATGGATAGCGCATGGAAAGTATTGCCCGCGCTGTCGCGATACATTTCCCCGATGAGCCCGGGCGTGTCGCCGACCACACCGCTCATCATGAAAGCCGTGACGTTCAGCTTCTGCCAAACCGGCAGGTCTTCGCGCACCACGATGGCTATTTTTGTGTCGAACATTCGCTAAACTGTAGCCGTGTCGCCTCCAAACCGTATTGAACGATCGTGCAGACCTCAACGGGACCGGATTTCACGCTCGCCCGTGCAGCCCGGAGTGGAGCGAATCGATGCGTATTTCACGGGTCATGCGTATGACCCGCATCGGCATGACTTTTATGCGATCGGCTACACGCTGAGCGGTGTCCAGTCATTCGTGTATCGCGGGGCTCGCGCCAACAGCGTGCGTGGCAATGTGATCGTGATCCATCCGGACGAAGTGCATGATGGCCGCGCCGGCGCCGAGCCCGGCTTCCACTATCGCATGATCTACCTGCAGCCGGCGCTGGTACGTGCCGCGCTCGATGGCAAGGCACGCAGTCTGCCTTTCATCCGCGACGTGTTGAGTCGGGATCGGCGTTTGTACGAAGCGCTGCGGCCGGCGTTTGCTGATATGACACGGCCGCTGGAGGAGTTGGAGCAAGATAACATCGTGGCCGCGATCTCGGATGCGTTGTTGGCGATGGATCCTTCGGCCCGTGTGGGTACGTCGCCTGATAAATCCTATTCGCGCGTCGCGATTGCCCGCGACTATCTCGATGCGTACTTTCGGAAATCGGTTACGTCGACGCAGCTCGAGCGCGAGACCGGTCTCGATCGCTACTCACTGGCCCGCGCCTTCCGCCGGCATTTTGGCACCAGTCCCTATCGTTATGTGACGATGCGCAGGCTCGATCACGTACGGGCAACCCTGCGCACCCATTCTTCTCTCGCGGACGCCGCCTGCGATGCCGGCTTTGCGGATCAGAGCCACATGAGCCGGCAGTTCAAGCAGGCGTTTGGCTTGTCACCCGGCCGTTGGCGCGAGCTCGATCGACCCGTTTGATCCGCGCCGACAGCGACTCGAGGGCCCCAGGGTTATTGCAGGAGTCCGAACTCCGCCACCCCCGTGGTCGTGGGTATGAATACCTTCCCGCCTGCGACGACCGCGGCATTGAACTTGTTGCCGACCCCGAAGTTGTCGCGACCGCCGGCCGCCTGGGTGCTGTTGTAAAGCTGGACCCCCAGGTTGGTTGCATCGTACGCATACAGGACACTTGGATTCGCGGTCGTAAATGCCCAGACGATTCCGTTCGCGGTCCCGTTTGCCGAGACCACCGGAACGGCGCCCGGATAGCTGTATACATTGGCCGTCTGCGAGGTGGGTGAAGCGGACAGCTTGGCGGAAGTCGAGGTGAACGCCTCGATCCCCACATTTTTCGCGGAAATGTAGATCCTTCCATCGAACCAGGCCGGCGTGGAACGAACCTCCTGTCCTCCCTGGTCCACCTGCTGCCAGATGTTGTTTGTGGAGGGGTTGAATTTACCCATGGCATCGCGACGCACGACGTAGATGTTTCCGTCCTTGCCGGCGCCAAATCCGAGTTGCCGCGTTGTCCCCGTAGCATCTGTCAGGTCGGGAAGCAGCATTGCCGAGCCGCTTCCGAAGTCGAGGTCCGCGTCCGATTCGCTGACCTCGTTCCACATTGCGAAGTAGTCTGCAACCGCCAGCGTATTGTTGGCGGTGCTGAGCTTCAGGAACGAGTTGCCGTAATCCTGTTTCGAGGGGAAGCCGTTGGCATCCAGCGTCGGCTCGAAGACCCCGTTGCCCGTCAGCAGATAAATAAACCCATGGCTATCCGCCGCGGGAGCGCCACCGCTCTGCCAGATGGCGGGACCCTTATTGCCGCTGTTGGGCGCGACGCTGAGCACGCGGGTGCGTGCCAGAGTCGTTCCGTTGTAGGCGATTATCCAACCACCGTAGGGGAGGTTATCGCAGTGTGATGACCAGGTTGTATAGATCTCGCCATTCAGCAGCAGCAGGCCGGCACGCTCCAGGTATGCGCCGGGATCGAAAGTGTTGGTCCCGCCCGAAGAAGTTGGATAAGTGGCCGTGATTTCCGTGGGACCGCTGAACAGCTCGCCGCCGGTGGTGACGTCAATCGCATGAATCCTGTTGTGATACCCGCCCGAGCTGTCCCGCGAGGCCGAAACCACGTACAGGGCGCCATGAGGCCCGGCACTACGATCAATGACCGGGGTGGCGGTAACTCCGATCTCGGGGCTGATCAGCCCACAACTGCGGTTGTCGCTGGTCGTTTCGCCGGCGCCATTCAAGGTGACCTGCCACAGTTTGGCCCCCGTGTCCACATCATACGCATACAGAGAATTGTGCTCGGTTGCAAAGAAGACCACGTTGTGAGAGCTGCCGCCAATGTTGAGAGCAGACAGATACAACGGTTGCGCGAATATGGTGCCATCTCCAGGGAGCGAGCGGAGCCTGCCAAACGTTGCGGACCGCACGTTCGCGGTGGTGAGTACAGTTTCCTTGGGATTGAGGCCGGTCCTCGCGAGGTCGTACTTATAGGTCGTCACGTCAACTGAGGGTGGCGGCGGCTGCGAACCTCCCGCGGACGCGATCGACACGTTGTCGAACACCGCCGTATTCAATGCGCCGTTTGAGTGACTCGTGACAGCGAGCCCGACATGCAGTTGTGCAGCCATGGGTACGCGGTAGGTACCCACAGGTGTCCACGTTACGCCGTCCGGCGAGATAGACCCTGTGAACGCATCACCCGCGCGAGTCAGTTTCACCCAGTTGGGAGGTGATTTGATCTGGGCCGTCTTCGTGCTGACGGCGGATGCTCCGGTTCCGATTCGCGCCTCGAGAGCTGCAGGGTCGTTGAAGGGAATGACAATGGCGGCAAAACTGGATCCCGCGTTCAGGGTCTCCCGGAACATGACTCCGGCTTTGGCCCAGAAGTCGGTGTTGGTCTCGCTGACGACCCGGGCGATGATCGTGCCATCCCCTGTAAACAGCTGGGAATCGAACTGGAATGAATCCGCGGTGCCCCAGATATCGACACCGGAGCCTTTCACGGTATAGGTGCTGCCGCTCAGGGAGGATGAACCCTTCGCCGTCACTCCTCCAATATCGCCTCCGGTGAGTGTGCTCGGGCTTTGCGGGGTGGTCGCCGCGCTGAGAACGGCAGTGGGTGCTGACACGTTGGCCGGGACGGCAGCATCAAATGATGCAACCTGATAAGTGTAGGTCGTGCCGCTCGCCAGTCCGGAGTCCGTGAAGGCGGTGCTGCCCTTGACGGTCGCAAACGGGGTGGTTGTGTTTCCGTTGCGATAGACATAGTAGCCGGCAACTCCCGTGCCACCGGACGCCGGCAAGTCAGTTGACGCAGTCCAGCCAATCGCGATGCTGCTGGTGGTCACCGCCGTGGTTTTCAGGCCCGTTGGAACTGTCGGCGGCTGTGTGTCAGGTGGAGGAGGCGGAGGTGTCGTGCCACTGGCCAACGCTTGAATTTCCGCGGCTGTCAAAACACCACTGTACACGCGAACTTCGTCAACGCCGCCGTCGAACGGGCGGGCCGTGTCGATGCTGCGATTGCCGATGGCAAACGGAGTGTCCGCATCCGACTCGGCCGTTCCCGCGCCGTTTGCGGCGGTACCGTCAGCAAGGACGCCATTGATGTAGACATGGATGTTTGACCCGCTGGTCGACCCATCCCAGGTGGCCGCAACATGTTGCCAGACATTGAGCTCGATGCTCGCGGTGGACGCCCGTGAAGGTGACGAGGTTGAAAAAGTATCAATGGCCAGCTTGATGCCGGTCGCGCCGTTCATGGCAAAGAACCAACCGCCATTGTTGTTGTCCTTGTCGATGATGCGGCCGCCGTTGCCGCCGCCGCCCGAGCGCGGTTTGATCCAGGCCGCGACGGTCATGCCGTGGGTATACAGATCCGCGAGGCTCTCGGCGCCCGAGGCTGAAACGTATCCTCGTCCCCCGCTCACGAAGTTGAGGGCATTGCCGGACTCTCCGGCGATCCAACCTGGAGAGTTGATCAGAGTCCCGTTGTTGCCGGAACCGGAGCTGTCGGCCGCGATGATGCCTTGTCCTTCATTGAAGCTCCAGAATCCGACGAGTGTCGCGGCTGCCGCCGGTTGCGCGAACAGCGCACAGGTCAGGATTGCAAAGAACAGTAAAGACCCACGGGACGCCGCCTTCTTATGATTTTTCATACATCCAACCCCCTGGACGGTAGCTACACGCTAGCGCGGCGGTGTTGGAGTAGCAAGTTGATTTGATATTGCCTTACAACAACTCTTTTTCAGCCAAAGAGCGAAATTCGTCCGGAACGCCTTTGTCGAGGCTCAACACGACCGACCCGTAGCCGATGGCTTCCCAGCCAAAACGTTCACGGATCGTGTCTACCGCGCGGTCAGCCGCGCATCGCATCACGGTCCGGGGGCTGTCGAGAGGTAGCGCCAGTTGGAAATCAGTTTCTCTCATCAGGTGCGTCACGCTGATGGCCAGCAACGAAATTTTCGATTCCCCGGGGTGCTGGGCCAGAGCTGCCCGCACCAGCCCTTCGGCGGTTTCCGCCAGGGCCGCCGTTGTTGAAACGGGGGTGTCGAAAGTGATCGAACGGGTAACGCTGCGCAGGTTGGCAAAGCGGACGCGGACGGTAACTGTCCGTCCGGACATGGATTTTGCCCTCAGCCGGGCGCTGATCCGATCGGCGAGATGACGCAGAGCGGGCCGGTACACCCGCTGTTCCGCGGGTTGCAGACCCAGGGCCGATTGCGCCCCGGCGGATCGGGCCCGCCGCTGCGTCCTGATATCGCGCGGATCGCGATTCCAGGACAGCGCCGCCAGTTTCTCGCCCACCGCGCAACCCAGAAGCCGCTCCAGGGACCGTCCCGGCATCCGGGCGAGCTGTCCGATAGTGCGCACGCCTGACTCAGCCAACCGCGCCTGGGTGACCGGACCCACGCCCCACATCAGCTCCACGGGCAGATCGTGGAGGAATTCCAACTCGGTCAATGGATCGACGACCACGAGACCGTCCGGCTTCGCCACCTGGGATGCGATTTTGGCCAGGTGCTTGGTGCGCGCCACGCCAACCGAAATCGCGAGTCCCAGCTCGATCCGGACACGGCGCCGGATCGTGCGAGCAATTTCGGCGGGGTGACCGAACAGATGCGTGCATCCAGCTACATCAGCGAAGGCTTCATCGATGGAAATGCGCTCGACCAGCGGCGTGTAGTCGGACACGATCCCGATCGCGGCATCTCCCAGCCGCTGGTATTGGTCGAAACGACCTCTGACAAAAATCAGGTGCCGGCAGAGTTGGCGTGCCTGCCGTCCGGACATGCCGCTTTGAACGCCGAATCGCTTGGCTTCATAGGAGGCCGCCAGCACGACACCTCCACCCACGGCAATGGGCTTCCCTCGCAGGGTGGGATCGAGCAACTGCTCTACCGAAGCATAAAAGGCATCGAGGTCCGCATGGAGGATGGTGGGTTCCATCTGGATTCCGCCATACTGTATATCCATACAGTATGCGCCGCGCTCACGAGCGGCACAAGCGCGACACGGGTGGCTCAGGCTTCGCGTTGCGAGCGCAGGGTATCGAGCTGTTGCTTCATGGCGCGACGCGCCGAATCGGCCGCCTTCTGATCCGTGATGTCGCGGTTGACTTCCAAAACGAGCCACCGGCTGTTCCGCTGCGACAGCAGCGCCAGGCGTCCTTCGACCAGTACGGGACGTCCCGCCTGCGTCGTATGGGTCAACTCTCCAATCCAGACACCATAGCGGGAGAGGTTGTTTTCGAGATTCGTAACACCGTCCGCAAGTTGTGTCTTGAGCAGATCATGCGTGGTCTTGCCGAGAGCTTCTGCCCGGGTATATCCGTAGAGCTGCTCCGCGGCCGCGTTCCAATAGATGATGCCGCGACCATGCATCTCCCAGATGATAATGGCATCGTTCGTGAATTCCAGCAGCTGAGTGTCCCAACGGTCCGGGTCAGGATCCACAAACTGCAGGCGGTATCCAACACCTCGCAGATTGACGATGTTCATGCCGTAAGGCGTGAGCCGTCGGCGCAGGCGATGTACGAGGATCTCAACTGCGGAGCTCGAAGTAGGGCCTTCGACGCCAAATTTCTGCGCGATCTCGCCTTTTCCGAGCACATTGGGAGAGGTCACGGCAAACATTTCCAGCAACGCTCGTTCGCGCGGCGTTACTTCCACGCGCTCGTCGTTGATGGTCACCATCGCGTCACCCGCGCGCATCAGAAGCGGCCCCAGCCGGATCTCGGTGGGAAGCTTCATTGCGGTGTGCCGGGCGATCGCATTCAGGCGCGCGCGCAATTCTGAAACTGCGAATGGCACGGTGATGTAATCATCCGCTCCCGCATCGAGGCCCGCGACCCGGTCCTCCAGCAGAGCCATCTCACTGACGATGACAATTGGCGCGTGCGGGCGTCTTTCGCGGAAGGCCGTCACGACGCCGAAAGGCTGCGGGTCCGAGCTGGCGACTGAAATCAGCGCAACCTCGCAATCACCATGAGACCAGGCCGGCAGGGCGGTTTCGAACCCCGAATGGGTCACGACCTCATACCCGAACTCCAGCAGGAGACGCCCCAGATCGGCAACGGCCGGCCGGTTGCCGGTCACCAGAATCCTCATGAACTTCGATTGCGCATGCTTTCCCCATGACAACAGCAAGCTCGGCCGTCGTCAAGGACTGGAATCTGCGGTCACAGACGGCAGTGATCGCACCCCGCGCCCGGTCGAGCCCCCGCAGGCGACCGCCACCCTTTTCCTCACCGGAATGCTCCCGCGGTCAGCGCCGCTCGCCTGGGCGGGCGAGCCCGACCCTGGCACGGCTATCGAGCGCTTCAGGCTCGAGATCCTTCGTGGAATCATCCGATGTTGCCGCGCGGGGCGGCGATCTGGCAAGGTAGTCCGGCCCGAGTTGAACAAAGAACGAATCACAGGGAGAGTCGAACATGTTTGATCGTCCATTCGCGGCGCGGGTCAGCGCCGCCCTTTGCTCCATCTTCTTGATTCCAGCCGCCTTCGCAGCCCATTTGCACGTCGAGAATTATGGAGTGGACACCAATACGTGCGATGCCGGTGATCCGTGCCGCTCCATCGGCATGGCGATTCAACGCGCCAGTGCGGGAGATGTCATATTGGTTGGTCCCGGAATTTATGGTGACGTGAATCAGAACGGTACACTGGGCGAGCCGGGTGAAGAGACCGGTGAGATTGGATTCGGCTGCAACTGCCTCGTCAAAGTGGACAAGGCAGTCACCATTCTCTCCACGGGAGGTGCGCAGGTCACGCGGATCGATGCCCGAAGTATCGATACTGCCAATACCCTCACGTACGGCGTCCACATCACGGCCGACAATGTTGTGTTTGGCGCGCGGGACAGGGGATTCAGGATCTCCGCCGGCAGCAATTTCGGGGTTTTCATTGAAAGCGCCCATGCAAAGGTGTCGGGGAACCTGACAACGGGTCCCGGTGGCGGATTCTGGGCGGGCGGGCAGAGCAATGAGCTCGATTCGGATCTCGCCGTCAGCGATGGCGAGGGCTTTCTGATCACGGAAGCCAACAACACGGTGACCCGGTCCGTTGCCTCCGGAACCCGCGATTTCGGTTTCGTCGTCAGCCGCGGCTCCGTGAGAAGCGGGCCGACGGGCATCGTGCTCAGTCACGATGTGTCCATCGGTAATCAACAGGGCTTCAACATCCTCGGCAGCGCCAACCTGGACCAGGTCGCGGCGATCGGCAATCCGGGTGGGGGCATCGTCCTGCGACCCGGTGCGATTGTAAATGTCACAAACAGCAACATCTACGGTAACGGGATTGCCGGCCGTTGTGGCGTCATCGATCAGTCGGAAGGGAGCACAGTGGTGGTCAGCAATTCCTTCTGGGGTGCGCCTACCGGACCGGGACCCGCGCCGGCCGATTCGGTATGCGATGATGACGGCACGACAACTCTCGTGCCCTCCGTGGCGCCACACGCTTTCGATATCTCGCCGGATCGCTGACTGACACTGACGTATCATGCCCCTTCCAACGTTGGAAGGGGCTCAGATGTCTACTCTTACTCGCCGCGACCTGGTGCGGTTGGGCGCATTGGCCGCTGCAGCAACTACGGTACGGATTCCCGCGTCCGCGAAGCCCCGGATGGCGGAGCCAACGGACGGCGGCTGGCCCATCCGTTCCCATCGCTGGATCCAGGTTGCATTCACTGAGGATGATCCCGGCAACTACGATCCGCAGTTCTGGCTGCGCTACTTCCAGGAGATTCGTGCCCAGGGCGCCTGTTTGAGTGCTGGCGGGGCCATTGCGTTTTATCCGACGGATGTCCCGTTTCATCACCGCAGCTCCTATCTGGGGACCCATGACAGCTTTGGTGAGATGGTCCGCGGTTGCCGTGGTCTCGGGATGGCTGTCATCGGGCGGGTCGATCCGCATTCAATCAACGAGGAAGCCTTCGCGGCCCATCCCGAGTGGGCTGCCCGCCTGGCAGATGGCAGCCCGATGCGACACTGGGCGGATCCCACCCGCTATGTGACCTGTGCGCATGGCCCCTATAACTTCGAGTTCATGCCGCGGGTCTTGCGGGAGATCGTCGATCGGTATCGCGTCGATGCGGTCTTCGGCAATCGCTGGGATGGTCACACTGTTTGTCACTGCTCGAGCTGTCAACGCCTGTTCCGTGAGGCGACCGGCTTTGCCATTCCCGAAACCCTGGATCCGGCGGACGAGACGCATCGAGCGTACATGGTGTGGGAGAACGAGCACCTGTTCAGTCTCGTCGATCTATGGACCGCAACCATCCGCAAATCCCGCCCCGATGGATTCTTCATGCCCGGCTCGAGCTCGCGTCCCCAGCCGCGCCTCGAGTTTGATCCGCGCCGCCTGGCTGCAATTCCTTTCATGACTGTTGACCGCCAGGGGAGGGCGGGCAACACCCCGGCATGGATCAACGGGCGCAACGCCAAAGTGCACCGGGCATTCATGGGGAAGAAGCCGGTAACCAACATTTTCAGCATTGGCCTCGAGGAGCCGTCGCGCTGGAAGGATTCGGTCCAGAGCCCTGCCGAGATCCGCATGTGGCTCGCCGAGGGGATGGCTCAGGGCTTTCGCCCGTGGTTGTGCAAGTTCAATGCGAAGCCGTTCGACGAGCGTTGGATGCCCGTCGTTGCCGATGTCTATCAATGGCATGCCAACAATCAACGGTACCTGGCTCCGGGCGACAACCTCGCGCGCGTGGCGATCGTCGTTTCAAACCAGACCACGGCGTTTTATGACCGAAAACAGGGCAGCAGCGAGATCGACAGTGCGCAGTTCGGTTTCTACCATGCGCTGCTCGAGTCCCGCATCCCGTTCGAAATAGTCGATGATCACTACTTCGATGCCGCCTCTGTGGCGAGATTCCGCGTGTTGATACTGCCCAATATCGCGGCACTTTCGCAACAGCAATGCCGCCAGCTCGTCGACTACGTCCACGGTGGGGGCCGGATCGTGGCGACCCACGAAACATCGCTGTACGACGAGTGGGGCGTGCAACGGCCGGATTTCGGCCTCAGTGAGTTGTTCGGTTGTTCGTATGCCGGCCGTACTGACAAGAACGTTCGCAACTCATACCTTGCAACCAGAGCAGGCCATGTGCTGACCCGGGGGCTCGAGGATACTTCCCGGATCATCGGGGCTACCGGATATGTGGCCGTGAAGCCGCATGACGCGGCTGTAACATCTCCGATCATGTTGATACCGTCCTATCCGGATCTGCCCATGGAGAGTGTTTATCCACGAGACACTTCCACCCGGACACCCATGGCCTATTGTCGGGAGGTCGGGCGAGGTCGTGTTGTCTATCTGCCCATGGATATCGACCGCTGCTTCTGGCAGGTCATGAGCCCGGATCATCTGTTGGTTTTGCGAAATGCGGTGCAATGGGCGGCTGACGAAGAGCCGTTTGTCAGTGTCGCAGGTCCTGGCGTCGTCGATATCGCCTGCTGGCGCCAGGCGGATTGCATCACCATTCACCTGGTCAATCTCACCAATCCCATGCTGCTGCGGACACCGTTCCGCGAACTGATTCCGATGGGTCCGTATCGGATCGAGCTCACTCTGCCGCCGGGCGTCAGCGCACAAAAGGCACGCTCGCTGGCGACGGGAACTGATCTGGCGGTGAGCTCGCGGGATGGGAAATTGACCCTGGAAGTGCCGAGCATCCTTCTGCACGAAGTGCTGGCCATAGTGTGACCGGCCACTCCTTCTGAAAGAGCAGGCGCAGCAAGCGCGGCAGCCGCCCGTTGAACCGGGTTACCAGGCACGACCGGGCGCTGTAACATGAGCACCCGTGCGCTGGCCGAAGCTCTGCCTGAGCCAAGCGCCAGGGCGAAACTCATTACGGAGAGAGATCGATTTGGGCTCGGGTCAGAAGGTAGTGAGTGTGCTCGGCGCGCCCGTGAGGCGAATCTGGAGTTTGTTCAGCAAGCAGCCCTCGTGGCATGCGCTTTTGGACTGGAAGACCTACTACCAGGCCGCGCTGCGGACAGACTCGCCTCACTCGATCGTTCAACACGGTGGCCCCTGGGTGGGCGATGCGGCCAGGCAGACCGAGCTGATTGACGCCCTGGGAGGCAGCCGCGCTGCCTCTATTGTTTGGGCACCCCCGGGTTGTGGAAAAAGCCGTTTTGCCCTGGAGCTCGCGCGCCGGATCGAAAAGGGCGGTGAATGGCAGGTTGCGTTCGTTCCGCATGATGAGGCGGCTGTTCGCGGGGAGCTGCCCGAGCTTACCCGGCACAAGCGCATCGTCTTTGTTATAGATGACGCCCACGATTGTCCGGATGTGGTCAAGCTTCTGGCAGCCACGTGCGCCTCCGCGACTCGCGAGGCACCCTTGCATCTCGTGTGTCTCACCAGATCGACGCGTCGTGCGCCCGTGAATCGCGTGTTGCAAAGTACATTTCCACCCGGCGCGGTTCAGGAGATCGATCTGGGGCGGCCGTCGGCGCTCCTCGTGCGAGCTCTCATCGACCAGCTGCTGCCCAAGTCCTCCCCGCTCCATCGCGATACCATCGCGCGCTTCGTGCGGCAGTCCTACTTTCTGGCCGTGCTCATCTGCAACCTGCTGGGCCGCGAAAGCAAGCTGCCGCAATCCTTCCAGCGGCAGGACCTGCGCGACCGGGCGTGCCGCGAACCTCTGAAGGAAGCAGTGGGCGGGTTGTGTCCCATTGATGCGGCCACTCGCGCGCTGGGCGTTTATGCGGCGCTCGCCCCCGTAGCGAAGGCACGCACTGACGTTCGAGATATGGCGGCCGAATTGAGCGGGGTCGCCCGGGAAAAAGTCGATTCGCTCATGGAGCGTATGCTCGCGGGCGGCCTGTTCCAGGACGACGGCCGCGGGTTGATTCGACCGACGCCCGATCTGTTAGGCGATCTGATCCTGGAGGCTGCCTGCCTGGATCTGCAGGGCAAGCCCACTGCCTACAGCAAGCAGCTGTTGGAACGGCTGCTGGCGACTGATCCGGTTGCCACCATGATGAATTGTGGCGATCTCGGTCAGCTCTTTGGTGCTGACCCGGATACCGATCTCGTCAGTGGGCTGGTGTTGGACAGCGCCAGGACTGTTGCAGTTGACGACAAACGGAGCGTTCTCGCGCTCCTGAGGATGTGCCAGCCGCTCGCTGCGCGCCGCCCCGGCGCGATACTCCAACTCATCAACATTTTAGAGAAACGCGGCGTCGTGCATCGTACGCCGCAACCGCGGGAGCTGTTGGGTGCGGACAGCGTCGAGATGGGGGCACTTGGACTGCTGCTGCGTGCGAGCGAGGTCCAACTCGACATTGTCCCGGTAGCCTTGCAATTGGGGCGTGACCTGTATGGCGCCGCGCGCGGCGACGATTCGAGCTCCGACCACGTGCTCGTAGTGCTCCGTGAAGTCTGCACATTTGAGAGCAGTCGTGGAGTTCCGCACGCACGTGCTGTCGTGAATGCCCTGAAGGCCTGGGTCGGCGAATCCGAAGTAGGCGCCGCGGTGTTGGCTTCCACCTTGAGCGCGCCCTTTCTGGCGCTGGATATGGAGACCAGGGAAGAGGGCGACGGTGGCCTCGTTGTTTCCCGAACGAGTTTGAGTCCGACTCCCGAAGTCTGGGAGGTACGAGATGTCGCCGCGGATACTGTTTCGCGCGCGATCATGCGTCCCGAATCCGTAGTGGAGTATGTGGCTTTGGCAGCCCTGGAGCGCTATGCGCATACAGAAGTTGCCATGGACAACGAGCAGACCGGGCGGTGGCGTCCGCAATTGGCGCGAGAGTTGGAAAAGCTCGCGAAGGCGGTCCGCGAAATCCCCACGGCAACGGACAAGTTGCCCGTCTGGGCCGCCGCCGAGCTGCGCGGCTGGCACTGGTGGATGCAGAGCTCGGACGCCCTGCATGATGCTGGCAAGTCGATTCTGACTTCCATTCACACCACTGACGCATATCAACTCTGGAAGGCGCTTCATTCGCAGCAACTTCCGGTCACGATTGTTGTACCTGAGGACGATAAGGTTCCCGCGGACTCGCGTGTGGAACATTTCCACGCTCTCGGTGCTGCCCGCGAGGCCACCGAGCGGGCACGACAGTTGTTTGATGCCTTGGATGGCAAGCATTCGGACCCCGATTCCTGGCGCACGCTGTGGCGAGCCGTTGCCGGCCAGGTCCCGCCGATCCCCCTGCATCAACAGGCTGGGGCCGTCATCGGAGAGTTTGCAAAAAGGCATCCTGATGCGGCCTGGTCTTTTGTCACCGACGCCGAGGCGGAAGGACCGCTGTTCCCGATCCTGCCGTTCCTGTTGGATGAGCTGGGCAAGCAGGATCCGGCGCGGCGCTCCGACGAGGCCCCCCGGGTGCTGGCCGGGACCCGCCTCGAAGAAGCCTGGCTGCAGGCGCTCGGCACGCCGCAGGAGTTGAAACAGGGCGAGCGCAAGTTGCTCGCGCGGGCTCTGAATTCCTCCGACCCGGAACGGGCTCACTATTCCGCCCGGGCACTCCTCAACTCCTGCGAGAGCAGTCCCGTCGAGGTGTTTGAAGCGGTATCTGCAGCGATCGAACGCCATCCGGCTGATGACGTGCTCTGGACGCTCATTCTGGAGCGCTTTGCTCAATGGGGGAGCGATGCTCCTGTTGAGTCGGTCGCGATTGTCGGCGACCGGCTCATCTCGCTCATGCGCAATCACAGCTCGCAGCTGCGATGGGGATTCCAACCGCACACGCGGCAGCTCGACAAGGTGCTCGCCATTCTGGCGTTCTCGAGTCCGGAACGCCTGCAGGACTGGGTACAACACCACTGGGGACGTCCTCGTACCAGCAGCAGCGCCTGGAACGACGAATCTCCCCTGAACCTGTCCCGGCTCAAGAGCTCAATGGCCGCGATTCGCAACTCGGACGTGGCGGACCGGTGGGTTGAGGCGCATGCCAACTGGATCAAAGGGCCCCGGTCGCTGGGTGAAACGGCTGCGCGCGGATTATCCGAGCTGTCCACTCTCGACAACCCTCACGTCGGCAAGCTGGCGAGCGACATCGCCGCCAATCCCACTGAAGGGTCACTGCAATCCTTCACGGACTTTGTGGGCTATCAGGGTTCGAAGCGGGACTTCCCGACGCAGTCACTTGCGTTGTTGGAGATGTGGGCGCGTCATCCGTCAGCGTACGCAACGATGGACGATGTGGTCGCTCGGGCTCTCGTGCGTCAAGCGGGTGTCCAAACTGTTGGACACCGGATTCTGGCAGCCATCGAGGCACGTCGCACTGCCGGCGAGGCCCCGCCACTGTTCGCCGCCAGCCTTGCTCGCGTGGAACGCGAGGTGAAGGAGGCGATGCACATGACGCCCGACAGCAACGAGGAGACCGGATCCGGGGGGGCGTGAGCCGCAGCTCGTCAGATCGGGTCTTGAAGTCTTCACTCACGCCACAATTTAGGTCATTCTCGGCTTGGGGCGCGCGGCTTCGGTGGGCGGCACGCGCTGGCATTTGAGCCCACGGCAACTGAAGGAGGTGATCCAAGTGTCAAATAGAAACGTTGGTTCGGTCGCGTCTCTGGGCGCACTGGTTGGTAGCGAGGCTCACCGTTAAGCGGTACCTCGTGCTGGCCGGAAGGCCATAGAGGGATGCGCGCAGGCTTTCGTCACGCGCGCGACCGGGTCCAACGGATGGACGCTCCGATGCGGTTGCCGTGGGATGACCTTGGTCCTACGGAGTAATGCTCGAGCAGGAACGGCGGGGTCCGTAGGGGCCCCGCCGTTTTCTTATGTTATTTGAGGGACAGGATCGTCGCGCTTCCTTTCGGAACGACGAATGTCATGAGGAAACGAAGCGGCCGAGTTTCGCTGCCGTTGCGCGCGATCAGGTGCGGGGTGTGGGCCAGATCGTAGATGGCATCTCCAGTTTTGAATGACAGGAGCTCCTCACCCTCGTATTGGGATTCGTAGATGCCCTCGAGCACGTAGCCGACCCCGATTCCGGGGTGAGCGTGCACAGGTGCCGCGGCGCCGGGCGGGAGCGTGATCAGGAACATGACTGCCTCCTGATCGTCGGCGCCAGGTATCGGTCTTCTCATCAATTCAACCCGGGAAGCCGCAGGGCCCGCAGCGGGTGAAACAACATCACTCATTGCATCTTTTCCGTGGCGTTGAAATCTGCCAGTTGAGCCTCAAAGGCGCGTTTGAACGCGGGCCTTGCTTCACCTCGGGCTACGTAGGCAGAGAGGTTCGGATATTCCGCCAATATTCCCGAGCTCTTCAACCTGCGCATTACGGCAATCATCATCAGGTCACCGACCGTGAATGTGCCTTCGAGCCAGTCGGCATCGCCGAGCCGGCTGGACAGGTCGCGTAGCCGGCCACGGAGCCGATCGTCGAGCATGGCCTGGCGTTGCGCAAACCATGATTTGTCGCGCTCGAAGATCGTCGCCATGCTGCGTTCAACTATCGGCGGCTCCATTGTGTTGAGCGCGGCAAACATCCACGTGATGGCCCGTGCCCGAGCATTCGCATCATCCGGCAGCAGACCCGCATGGCCTTGCGCGATATGGAACACGATCGAGCCCGACTCGAACAGCGTGAGCTCACCGTCCTCGTACGCAGGGATCTGGCCGAAAGGATGAATTGACCGATGTGCCGGCTCCTTCAGCTCACTCATGGAGCGAAGGCGGACTTCGTAAGGCTGGCCGACTTCTTCCAGCGCCCAGCGTACCGGCATGTCACGCCCGAGCCCTCGGCCTCGATCGGGTGAGCTCGCAAAGGCAGTAATCGTCGGTTTCATGTGCAGGCTCCGCATGGATGTCTATCCGTTCACTGTATAGACGATCCGCCGGATGGGGGGTGCGACAAAAGGTCGAAAGATTATTTGCCGGGGCCCGGCATCGGCTCTCTATGGCCGTCGTGCGGCGTCTATCGCGGCGGCCAATCGCCACATCCCCGCCCGGATTGCCGCTGAGCTGCACGAACCGAAACCCAGTACCAGCGCGTTTGATCTTTCACCGCCGCCATAGTAGTAGGCCGCGAGTGGCATCACCTCGATGTTGCGCGCTTTGGCTTCTGTGAAAACCCGTTCGGCATCCACTTCCTCCAGATCGGCCACTGCGTGCATGCCGGAGTGGACCGGACGAAGGCGTAATGGAACGCCAGTGCGATCGACCGCTGCCCGCAGGGTTTGCAGCCGTTCCGCATACTCGGCCTGCATGCGACGGACGTGCCGCTGGTAATGGCCGCGCGTCATGAATTCGGAAAGGATCATTTGTTCCAACATCGGTGGGTGCACATCGCTGGCCATTCGAGCCCGTATGAAGCCGTCCACCAGATCGCTTGGAACGATCAGGAAGCCGAGGCGCAGGGCGGGAAACAGGGTCTTGCTGAAGGTCCCTGCATAAATGACGCGGCCGTCCGGATCGAGCGCATGCAGGCAGGGCAGAGGCTGAGCGTCATACCGGAAGTTGCAGTCGTAGTCATCTTCCAGGATCCACGACAACGAGTTGGTGGCCCAGGAGAGCAGGCTCTGCCGCCGTGGCAGGCTCATCGGTACGCCGGTTGGGAATTGGTGTGACGGCGTTACATACGCAAGGCGAGCATTGATCCCATCCGGTGGGTATCGATCGATGATCATTCCCTCGTGATCGACGGGCATACATACAGCGCTGGCGCCCGCCGACTGAAGAGCAGCATGCGCGCCCGGATACCCGGGATCTTCGATCCAAACAGGATCCCCGACATCGAGCAGAAGATGAAAGACGAGGTCAATGCCCCGTTGGGCGCCGGCAACGACGAGTACTTGCTGTGGGTCGCAGCTGGTGCCCCGCGAGCGGATCTGCTCGGCGATTGCTTCGCGCAACCGCGGCAGACCTGGCAGGTTGGAGTAATCCAATCCCTGGGGTGACAAGGAACGCACGCACTGGCGCGCGATCTGTGACCACAGTCGAACGGGAAACAGGTCAACCGCCGGGGTACCCAATCGAAAGGGACGGGGTGAGACAGGTCCCCGACGATCGGCTCCCCGGGTTTGCGCCAATGACCGCCCACGCGCCGAAAGCAGGGGATGTTTCGCGGCCGCAACGGCCCGGACTACCTGTCGATCCGGCTGTGAGTCCGGCAATACTTTCGCAATGTATATGCCGGATCCCTGGCGCGGCACAATGTAGCCTTCCGCCTTCAACTGCTCGAAAGCCAACAACACCGTCGTCCGGGAGACACCCAGGTCTGCCGCGAGCGCCCGGGTCGATGGCAATCTGCCGTCAGTGTTGATCGAGCCGTTGACGATCGATCTGCGGATGCACAGGTAGATCTGGTCCTGCAGCGTCTGGCCGCAGGAGGGCTCGATGCGGATCGGCAGTGTGACCGTCCTGGCCATGGCTTTCGCTTCCTTGCTCGGGCAGAGCCTGCACCCTTAGATCACAGCAGTGAAAGGGCTATCGCACGTGCGAGTGCTTCGTGTCCTGCATCGTTCGGATGCAGATTGTCGGGAGCGGCATATGCCGGCAACAGCCGGGCCGGGTGGGTCGGATCACGCAGTGCCAGGTCGTAGTCGGCAACGCCATCAAATTCGTGGCTCGTTCGCACCCAGTGGTTGATGGCCAGTCGCTTGGCTTCGTTCTCAGGCGTGTGAGTGTTGGGGAACGTGGTGCCTTCATTGGGCGAGATCGTTGCACCATAGACTTTCAGTCCCCGCGCGCGCGCCTGTTTGATCAGTTGCCGTATTCCGGCAATGATTTCGTCAGCGCTGGCGAGTTGGGTCGGGTCTCCCACAGCCGTGGGAAATATGATGTCGCCCAGGCCGAGCGCGAGCACCACATGCGAGATTCCTGCTGCATTCAACACGTCGCGCTGGAAACGTGACAGGCCGCTCGGTCCGCAGAAATCCCGCAGCAGGCGCCCGCACCCTGTTGACTGATTCAACACGGCCATTTGTGGAGGCAGGAACGGAGGATTGAACCAGCGCGACAGGTCGTCCGTTGCGCGGCGATTCGCATCCAACGTGGTGGTGGCTCCCTCGCTGACGGAGTCGCCAAAGACCGCGAGCACAGGCACCCTTCTTTGCGACTGTACTTCGACAAAGGTCAGCCAGTAGCGCGAAGTTTCCGGCTGCCCTTGGGTCGGAAAGTCGACCGCGTCGCTGAAGTCTCCCGGGCCGGAGACAAACGCGGATTGAGTGGCATTCTGGTGATAGGTGGCAGGTCCGGTGTTTTGTGGGACGAAAAGGCTGATTGCGAGACTGGTGTTTGAAGGAACGCTGAGATTGACGGGATCGCTGACTGCAACCGTGCCCGCCGGAATGACAACGGAGCCCTGGCCGCCGAACGTCAGGGTTCGATCCGATTGCGGCACAATCGAAGCTCCCGTGGATTGCACGGCCATGTGCGCAGATCCAATGATCAGGGCGCCGGCGCCGTATTCGTTGGATAGTTTTACGCGCATGCGGGAACCGCCCGCGCTGATATAGACTATCTGGCGTACTGTCTGGTTTTCGAATGACCGGGAAGCACCGAAAGCGCTGCCGTCTGCCATCGGCGGGACGCTCCATGTCGCAATCCAGCGCGGACTGCCAAAGTCAGTGCCCTGGGCTCTTGCCGCGGAGGGGCCTGTAATCCCGATGAGAACCAGAATGCTGGTAATGACTATGAAAATGCAGCGTCGCGTGCTGCGTGTCAGCTTGTCCATGACTTCCTGTCTCCTTGACGTTCTAAGGCAGGAAGGGAGTCTGCAGAGCGCAGAGCACCGCTGGGTAGCTCCACTTCGATGCAGCGGGATAAGGCCACATTCCACTACGGGCGGTGGCTGTTGTCGTTCAGTTTTTGGCCAGCGCCGAGTTGATGGCGCGCTCAGCCAGAGTTTGCATCTCGCCGTATCCCTTGGCGTTCGGGTGCACGCCATCCGATGACAGATCCGGCTTCATTGCGCCATCGCCTGTGGCAAGCACTGGCCAATAGTCAACGTACACAACATTCTTCTGTTTTGCGTATGACTGCAGCCAGGCGTTGATTCTTTGAATGCGAGGGCTCGGATTCAGCCCGGGGTGCCAGCGAAAATCCGCAGCTGGGGGAATCGATGCCAGTACCACGCGGATGTGATTCGCCAGAGCGAGGTCCACCATCGATTCGACCGCGCCCTCGATATCCCGATCATTCTCAGGGCCATTGTTTCCGGCGACATCATTTGTTCCGGCCATGATGTGCACGACCTTCGGAGCCAGGTCGATGACATCGGACCGGAAGCGGATCACCATCTGCAGGGTCGTCTGTCCGCTGACGCCACGCCCGACAAAGTGCGGGTTCGTGGCGATGAACGGTTCTTTCGCCCAGGCCTCCGTGATCGAATCGCCCATGAATACAACTCGCGCCGAGTCGGGTTTGAGCTGTGCGTTGGCCTCGCGATACTTGGACAGAAAGGCCCAGTCTCCGTTCGCTCCCTGCCCCGGGGGTGCGAGCGGGTAAACCGTTTGTGCCATCGAATTCAGATAAAAACCGCAAACCAGCAGGCCAGTGATCCAAACGCTACGCTTCATATGATTCCACCTGCGAGATCTGAGGGCGTCGGCTCAAATGTATCATCCGGGCGCATCCGGAACGACAACAGCACCCCCAGAGTCATCAACGCCGCATCACACACGAACGGCAGCTCCCAGTCCTGGAAGCGGTCGATCAAATAGCCTGACACCACTGGTGAAATGATGGCGGCGGTGGCCGAGCCGGTGTTCATCATGCCGCTGGCGGTCCCCGACCAGGCCGGCGCGATATCCATCGGGATGGCCCACATGGGGCCGATGGTCATCTCGGCGAAGAAAAATCCCACGGACAAACACGCGAGCGACGAGTCCCGTCGCCAGCCCGGTCAGGACTGTCGCCACCGCCCATATCGTGCCGAACGTAATCAGGGTGCGGCGTGTGCCGAGGCGGTCGCTGAACCAGCCGCCGATGATCTGAAACACCAGGTAAGGGTAGGCGAAGGCCGAGAATACGAAGCCTATCTGAGTCTTATTGAGACCAAATTCCCTGCCGAAGCCTTCAGAAGCCGTGCTGACATTGACCCTGTCAACGTATGTGATCAGGTACATGAGGCATAGCAGCCCCAGTACAACCTGAGTGATTGGAATTCGCTTCATGCCGACAACCTGTCCCTGTGCCGAGCGAAAAATCGAAATGCGCGCGAGCTAAACGACAGACTCTACTTTTGCACTATTGCGAACTGCGGATGTCCGCTCACTGCTTCGTGCCAGGAAGTATCGCTGGGGAGGCTCCCATGAGGCGCCTGGGCGTCACTACGACGCCATTTCGCCAACCATTCCGCTCCGAGCATCTCGTGCGGGTGTTCTGCAGCAGCCGCGACCGGCGATAGACCGATGGTCGTTTCCGTTTTCGGGCCCGTGCCGCGGCCCCTGGCAATATGAAAGCCGGCAGCCAGCATCGCCGCGCGCACGCTGGTCGAGTTTGTATAGGTGAACAGCTCCACCTTCCTGGGTCCGCACACCAACGCCAGCTCGCGAAACGCCGCCAGCGTCCACAGTGAGCTGTCGGCCTTGAAGGAGAATGGATCGAAGAAAATGATATCGGGTGGGGGCGCCTCGAACTTCCGCGTCGCGAAGTCACCGGACTGCAGCAGCCATTCGATCGTCCCTGTGCGGTTGATCCAGCGGCCACTCGACAGCAACACTTGCGGAGCTGCATGGTGCAGGTGCGTGAACAACCCGATATTGGCCAGTGCGAGCTGCAATGAATCCAGATCATTCTCGAAGCTGACGAGTGTCATGGAGCGTTGCGGCTGCGGTGCGCTTTCGACTGCCAGGATCGCGGCCATGGCGTTGGCCGCGGCCCCCAATCCAACATCCCAGACGACCAGCGGCTCCTCCGCGGGCGTTTGCAAGCGTTCCACGAGCCGGGACTGCTCTACGTACAGCGACCGTGCTTCCTCAACCGGATTGTTGATGGAGTGCATTACCTCGCCGGATGTCTTATCCCGTATGAATCCTACTCCGTCCCGTTCTATGACTTCATATCGACCGCGCGTCAGCTTGAGCTTGCGTCGCGTGGCCTTGGTCACGTGCGTGACTGCTTTACCGTAGCTGTCACGCGCGTCGAGAACAGCGCGTTGCGAGTTGTAAAACGAAAGCCAGGTTCCTGCGAGAATGTGCTCGCGCATCGTGCGCGTCAGCTTCAGGTAGAAATGGATGTTGTGCAGCGCCAGCAGTTGCCAGAGTTGGCTTTCATGTACACGCAGCAGATGAAAAAGATACGCAATGGAGTGGGTTTTGCAGGTATAGCAATGGCAGGCGGGATCTATCGGTCCGTCTTTATCCCGATAAGCGCCCCGCCGCAGATCGCGCCGACCCTGGCTGGTGAACGCTACACCTTGTTGCGCGAGTGACGTTGGCAGAATACAGTCGAACATATCGACGCCGCGATGGACCGCCTCGAGAATGTCCAGGGGAGTTCCAACTCCCATCAGGTACCGTGGCCGATCCTGCGGAAGTAACTCGGTGACGGTGGCCGTACATTCTTCACGCTGCGCACTGCTTTCACCGACTGCTAGACCGCCAACAGCGTACCCGTCAAACGGCATGTCAGTGATGACGCGGGCACTTTCGATACGCAGATCGAGGTAAGTGGCGCCTTGCACGATGCCGAATATCGCCTGTGACGAATCACCGCGTGCAGCCAGGCTGCGACGTGCCCACCGATGAGTCAGTTCCATCGCGCCGCGAGCGATGTTGTGCTCCACGGTCGATGGCACACACTGATCGAGCACCATCATGATGTCGGAGCCGATGATCTTCTGTGCCTCGATGCTGCGCTCCGGGCTCAACTGCAGCAGCGTGTTATCGACATAGCTGCGAAATTCGGCGTAATCCTCCTGCATGGTGCGGCTGCCCGGCAGAGAGAATATTTGAAAGCCGCCGGAATCGGTCAATACCGAGCGGGGCCAGTTCACGAAGCCGTGGATTCCGCCGAATTTCCGCAGGATCTCGACGCGGGGTTGCAGCATCAGGTGGTAGGTGTTGGCGAGCAGCACCTGGGCGCCGCTCTCGAGCAGGTCTTCGCGGCGCTGTGAGCGGACGGGCCCGTGGGTCCCGACCGGCATGAAAGTGGGGGTGAGAACTTCGTTATGCGCGGTCGTAAAGCGTGCTGCCCGTGCCCGGGAGCCTCGAGCCGTGGCTTCCAGCTGGAAATGCAATCGATTCATGAAGTCCCGTTCGCATGGCCTTGAAAAAGTGCTGCACGCATCAGCGCGTCCAACAACACGATGATGACACCAAATTGGAGGTCTGCCAGCGCGTCGGCATGGGCGGGATTGGCGGGCAGGACGGTTTCAACCCGCGACCGCCGGCGCTGGATCCGGATCAAACACAGCCCACTGCGTGGCGGAAATGAGCTCTCGTCGTGAAGAAGCACCAATGCGTCGCTTCGAGACATCATTGATTCAACCGCGAGCGAACTGCTTGCGCACGCGAAGCCCGTGTCATAGCCCGCCGGAGTGGCAGCGCTTGATTACATCGCTGATTCGACTGAGAAAAGCGTTGCCGCGCCGTAGCTGCTTCTGTTGGCGATCCCGCACAGTTGAAATTGAGCCGGGTGCGCCAGATAATGGCCCCCAAGATAGCGCTACCACAGTGCTGGTTTTTTATTGGGGGCGGCATGAAAATAGTGTGTAAGTGTGGCATGGACTGCACTGACTTTTGCAGCCAGCATGCGATTCCGCCGAATGCGCGGTTCGCCTGTCCGGACTGCGATTCTCCTTTGACCGCGTCCTGCTCGCAGGGTGCTGCTCAATCTGGCGGTGTCAGTGTTACCGAGCGCATGGCTGAGGATGCTGTCACAGCCTGAGTCAGCGACTGTTGGTGAACAGCTCCGAGCCCGACGTCACGGCCTTTGATCAGATCGGTGGTCAGGTTGCTGTCGACCGTATCATCGATTCATTTTATGACCGCATGGATACGCTGCCGGAAGCGAGAATAATCCGTGTGATGCATCCGGAAGACCTCGCCTCGACCCGATCCGTGCTCAAGAGATATCTGGCTGAATGGCTCGGCGGTCCCCAGGCTTACTCGCAGGAGAGGGGACATCCGCGCCTGCGAGCGCGCCATCTGCCGTTCAGCATTGGGGACGAGGAGCGTGATGCCTGGATGTTATGCATGCGCGGAGCCGTGGAAGATGTGATTACGGATGTGGCGATCCGCGAATGGATTCTGGAGAAGCTTGCAGGTGTGGCGAGCTGGATGCGCAATCGCTAGCCAGTACCGAGCAAAACGGTTGGCTCCGCAATTCCGGTGTTTCTGATCTCGAGGCCGGAGAAGCCTTACCGCGTGGTGGTCGAGCGCACGGCTGGAGGCGCGTTGAAGGTGCCGCGTCCTGTGGCCGCTTTCTCAGATTGACCAGGCGCGGCTAAATACACGAGATTGCCGTGAGCGCAGTCACATCTCAGGGAATCGCTCTCGCGTAGCGTTCCAGGCATCGTCTCTCCAAGGACGGGTCTGTTATGCGGTGTGTTGTCATAATGTCGTTCGCAATCGCGTTGTGCGGTTGCGCCGGTAGCAGCTCAGTCAAGCACGGCGTTCGAGTCACTCGCAATGCTGCGGACGTCGAGCATTGCAAGCACATCGGTGCAGTTCAGAGTGTGCCTCCCTATTCGCTGCCAGGCGAAGATCTCGAGCGGATTCGTAATCGAGCCATCGAGGTCGGCGCCGATACCGTTCTACTCGACGGCTCGCGCCGTGAGTCATTTTCCGGCATTGCATTTCGCTGTCGAGCATCGTGAGAGCGGACGCCTCCACGGGCAGCGGCAACGTGGCCGCGCTGGAGGGCCGACTTCGGCAGGCGCGCATACAGCTGAACGATTGGGCCACCTGCGTATCCGCCAAAACGACGAAAGGTCAGGCGGAGATTCAAAAGCTCTCCGGCGAGGTCAGCGCGGACGAGCAAAGAATTGCTCGGTCCCAACCAGCAGATGCCGCGGCGAACGCGAGTTCGCGGGTTGGGCAGCATGGCAGGTTAGTCGACGTCTGGGCCTGACCTGAGCACTCACGCTCGGTCGAATTGTTTTTCCCCGCAGTCAGCTTCAGCCGCCCAGGCTTCGGCATCGGCGCCAGCCGCGATACATAGCGGAGAAGTTGGGTCGGTCGCTGCACGCCAGACCGCCGCGGCGACATCGTGAGGCCTGGTCGTTGGTGAGGATGTGTCTTGAAACCCGGCCACCACTTTTTTCACCAGATCGCCGTAGGCTTCGAGATCGAGGCCGTGCCTATTGCGTCGCGCGTTCTCGCTGAAGCGAGTGGTGGGAGAACGCCCTGGGAGCACCAGGCGCATGTAAACGCCAAATGGCTCGAGCTCGACCGCCATCGATTCGGTGAACGCGTTAACTGCTGCTTTGCTCGCCCGATAGGCGGCAATGAGCGGCAGTGGCCTCAGCGTCACGCTCGATGTCACGTTTACAACAACACCTGATCTACGCTGCCGGAACTGTGGCACGAATGCCTGAGTCATGGCTATCGTGCCGAAAGTGTTGGTTTCGAAGAGCTCACGTACCGTCATCATCGGAGTGACTTCGGCGGGAGAAGCAGCACCAAAACCTGCGTTGTTGACGAGCACGTCGATCTGACCGGCCGCGGATACTACATCTCGAATGCTCTGCGGATCAGTTACGTCCAAAGCAAGCACCTGCAGCCGCTCCGATGATGGAAGCACGTCCTGGCGCACCGTGCGCATAGTCGCGATGACGTGCCAGCCGTGCGCGTGGAAGTGTCGGGCAATCTCGAGGCCGAAGCCGGATGAACAGCCGGTAACTAGAGCTCTCTTCAAGGGGTCACCTGCAAAGGATTGACGTTGAACACACGGTAGTCTCACCGCGTCGGACGCACTACAATCTGGAGTCCGGTATTCATTTGCAGGAGTCCGGTGATGACCGATCCCTTGGCCGAGGTGGTGACGCTGCTTCAGCCACACGCCCGATTCTCCAAGCTCGTCCTGGCAGCGGGTCCGTGGCGCGTCAGCCGCTCTGATGCTGGCCAACCGTTCTACTGCGTTGTCCTGGAGGGCAGGTGCCGCATCACCATGGACGGGCGTGAGCTGATGGAGCTGACGTCGGGAGATTTCGCGCTCATCCCCGAGACCTACGGGTTCGCAGTGTCCAGCCTGGATGCACCCGCAGGCCTCGAGACCCTTCAGCCGATCGCGCTCGGGAACAATGAATACAGGGTCGGTTCGCCGGACGCACCCGTGGACGTGCGGATGCTGGTAGGCCACTGCAGCTTCGGCTCACCGGACGCGTCGCTGTTGGTCTCGTTGTTACCGCGGTTCGTTCATGTCCGCGGAGAGCAACGACTCGCTAACCTCGTACAACTGGTACGCGACGAATCGCGCGAGCAGAGGCCGGCACGCGATGTTGTGCTCGCGAGGTTGCTGGAGGTGCTGTTCATTGAAGCGCTGAGATCGACCTCAGGAACCAACGCATCACCGGGTCTGGTGCGGGGGCTCGCCGATCCTCGCTTGTCCGCCGCGCTGCGACTCATGCACAAACGACCGGCACATGACTGGACGGTGCTCGAACTGGCCAAGGAAGCGGCGCTTTCGCGTTCGACTTTTTTTGAGCGCTTCAGCCGGGCGGTTGGCGTAGCCCCCATGCAGTACCTGCTCGGGTGGCGAATGGCTCTCGCGAAGGACTTTCTGCGTCGGAGGGAAGGTGGAGTGGCCGAGGTCGCGGAGCGCGTCGGCTACAGTTCGGCCAGTACCTTCAGTGTTGCCTTCACTCGACATGTTGGCCGGCCGCCAACACAGTACGCGCGGGAGCAGGCAGCGTCGGACGCGGCCTGAGGTGGGTCGGTTTGTTGCGAGTGCGCTATGGTGAGGGCAACGGCGCCGCAACAGCGTATGATCGGTCGCAGCGGCTCTCGAACCAGTTGCGTGATTGACCTAAGTTGTTGAATTAAAATAAGAATGTTATGCTCGGGAGAAAGCCCGAGCTTGGCTTTAAACCCCTGTGATTTGATGGCCCTCAGTGTGCGTCACCCCATCCCCTTAGCGACGATTTCGTTAGTTTGTGAACACGCCGTGCGAGCCACAACGGGATTTCTTGATACCGGTACGGGCGCACGGTGCCCACTCGTGAATATGATTCATCCCATGAAGACACTTGCCAGACACTCAACTGCGCTGACTCTGCTCATCCTGGCGTTCCTGACTCTCCCGGGATGCAGTACAACAGGCGGCGCGACTGCCGAAATTGAGCCCCCAGTCATTGAGCCAGCGAAGGAACTGCCAGCCGCGCAACCGGCTCCCGTGGCCGATACGGGTTCGAAGCAGGAAGAAGGTGAGGTGCCACTGGCCGTTGCCGAGTCGGAGAAACCCGAGACAGCTCCCAAGGAGGTCGTCGTTCATGGCCCTCGTAGCCGTCATGAGACGATCCATGACTTCGTGGCCGAAGCGCAGGTGATGCTCCGGGACGTCGAGCTCCAATACGTGCTCACTGGATCGGGGAAGAAGCAGGTGCTCCGCGGACGGCCGGTCGCGTTTGCGCTCTGGAGCGAAACGAAGCAGGAGTGGTCAATCGCCCAAATCGAGCTTCCGCGGCCGCCGATCAAGTGGAAACCCGGTGGAAAGCCCATGCCATTTCGCACGCTCACGCCGGGTATCCAGGCGACGCATGTGAAAGGCACTGGTGCTGAGCGGCTGATGTTCACCTTCTCTCGCAACGGAGATCCGTTGAAGGTTTACGGACGCAAGTTCCCCGTATTCGACAACGCCCTGATCAAGCACAAACAGTGGGGTGCTGTTGCCGCAACCGCGAAGCCGATTGTCTATCTGCCGTTCACCGAAGACACCTTCGATCCGGCTTTCGTCACCAGCGGGAAGGAGTTTCTGGTTGCCACGGCGGGCAAAGCGATTGAGGAACTGCGTGTCGCGAAGGTGCCGAGTGCCGCCTTCCCCGGAGAGCTGCTCGCGGATGTCATTCCGCCGCAGGTCGTCACGACCCTCGCGGTCATCGAGCAGACCGATGACGGCGACTACCTGGAAAAGCAGGCTCTCGCCTTCGACGACGTATTGAGCCAGTACGGGTTGAAGAGAGACGAGGCCTTTCGGTATAGCGTCTCGAACGCGAAAGCGTTGGGGCCCATGCAATTCACCAACCGTAAAGGAAACGGGACTTACTCGCTCGTGGTCAGACGCTGCCCGGGCGCAAAGCTCGACCCGATCTTCGAGCGCGGCGCGACGAATCTGCTCAATGCCATGAAAGCGGCCGTTTGCCTGCTGGATCTCGATCTGGCGGGAATGCGGGAGGATATCCGGGTGGCCTATCGGGCCAACCCTGACGTGCTGGGCATCTTTCCGGTCGCCGCTTACAACGGCGGAAACCGGAACGTCACGAAGCTCTACCGTGTCCTCACGAAGATGAAGGTCAACCTCGATGAGCTGACTCGACCGGGCGTGCAGGCCGCGGGAGGTTCGGTGACCTGCCCCTGTGTCTGGAAGGTGAGAGGCACCGAGACTCTTCCGCTGTCGATTCCGAAATACAACCACGAGAATCGCATGTACATCGAAAAGTACCAGAGCATCGTGAGCCTGTTTGGTAGTGCCAGGCCCTCGGCGTTCGTGCAGCCCTCAGTCGGCCTCAGTCAATGACTATTCGGCAACCACCCGACCCAAGAGCAGCCCGCCCAGGGTTGCTGCACAAGCGATTGCGATATAGAGAATGATCAGGCCGGTTGCGCTCGGTTGACTCAGTAACCAGGCAAATATGAGAGGGGCGATCGCGCCGCCCACCAGTCCCGCCAGGGTGTATCCCAGGGAGCTTCCGGTGGATCTCAGTCTTGCGGGAAACTGCTCGGCAATGAACGCGGCTTGCGGGCCGTACATGAGAGAGTGACAAACCAACCCGCCCACGACGCCGATCAGCAGGCCCGGAAAGTCGTGTACCAGGACGAAGAATCCCCCGCTCCAGGCGGCACCCGCGATCGCACCGATCGCGTAGATGCGTTTGCGTCCAAAGCGGTCCGAGCACCAGCCTGACAGCGGAATCAAAGCGATCTGGAGCGCGGAACCGGCCAGGACGGCCGCCACCGCCTGAGCTCGACTCAAACCCAGGCGCTGCGTGGCGTAGGTGAGTACAAAGACCGCAAACAAGGCGTAGATCACATCGGGGCCGATCCGCGCGAGGATGACCGCGACCAGGGCGCGTTTCTGTGTCGAAACAACTTCGGTCACGGGTGCCTTCGGACGCTCGCCGCGTGCCGCGATCTCCCTGAAGACCGGTGTTTCCTCCAATTGTGATCGAATCCACAGGCCGAAGCACACCAATACGGCCGAGAACAGAAAGGCCATTCGCCATCCCCAGCTGAGCAGGTCGTGCTCTGACAAACTCACGGCGAGCAGACCCAACACGCCGTTGGCGAGCAGGGTGCCGACGGGTGGGCCAATCTGCGCGGCTGATGCCCAGAAACCGCGCTCACTGCGCTGGCTCAACTCGCTGGTGATCAACACCGCGCTGCCCCATTCGCCGCCAACTCCAATGCCCTGCGCGAATCGAAGCACGACGAGCAGGGCGGGCGCCCACCATCCGACTCGATTGTAGGTGGGCAACACGCCCATGAGAAATGTCGCAATGCCGACCACGAGCAGGGTAGCCACCAGCACTCGCCGACGGCCGATGAGATCGCCGAGGCGTCCAAACACGATTCCGCCCAACGGTCTGGCGAAAAAGCCAACAGCGTACGTTGCGAATGACTGCAGGACCCCCGTCAGTGGATCCTGTTGGGCGAAGAAAATCTGTCCAAAAAGCAATGCCGCGGCGGAGCTGTAGACTGCGAAATCGTAGTATTCGAGGGAGGTTCCCGACAGGCTGGCCACAAACGCCTTGCGCAATGCCAGTTGCTGCCGGCGCGCAGGAGTCATCGTGCTGTCATCAGGTCTCAACATAACCATCGGGTACACGCTCGGGGTTATAACGTCGCGGCCGCGCGCGCGGCCTCGTTGTAGTCGCCGGAGAGCTTGCGTAGCCGGGCCGCCGTCTCCGACAGAGAGTCTTCACTGATCCCTCCTGCCTTGACGCTGTCAACCAGCAGGCGTTCCCGCACGTCACGATAAGTGTCGCAGAAGGTTATACCAGCCTTGGTGGCTTCAACCATCTTCTCCTTGCCCGCGCGATGCGAGCGGATGAGACCGGCCTTTTGCAGCTTGCTGATTGCGTAGTTCGCGAGGTAGGCATCCTCGATGTGCAGCACCAGGAGGATTTCCATGAATCGCTTCGGGCGGTCGCGATGCCGGACGGTATGCAGGATCAAGACCTCGAGCGGACTCAGTTGCACGCCAGCGGCCGCCGCGCAACGCACCATCCATTTCTGAAAGGCGTTGTAGGCGAGCGTCAAGCTGAATTCCAACTCCGACAGCGCGGGCGAGGCGCCGCTGGCGAGGTGGGCCGCGGAGACGATCGGACGTGGCTTGGACTTTCGGGTCATGGGCTGCTCGCGCCGTTCATATCATATTGACAAATTATAAATGATTTATAAATGTGCAATCCTGTCAAAAAGGGGATGCGGATGGCTGGCTGGCAGTTCTGGATCGATCGGGGCGGCACATTTACGGATGTCGTGGCCCTGAGCCCCGCAGGGGCGTTGTCGACCGCGAAGGTCTTGAGCGAGAACCCCGAGCGGTATGCGGATGCCGCGACCGCCGGTATCCGCCTGGCCCTGGGCCTGCCTCTGGAGGCGGCAATCCCGGAAGGTCTGGTCCGTGAGGTCAAGATGGGTACGACGGTGGCGACCAATGCGCTTCTCGAGCGAAAGGGAGCGCGGACGCTCCTGTTGGTCGATCGTGGGTTCCGGGACTTGCTGCGGATCGGGCATCAGACCCGCCCGCGCCTGTTTGATCTGAACGTTCGATTGTCCGAGCCGCTCTATGAGGGCGTGGAGGAAGCCGGTGGGCGGGTGACCGTGGAGGGGGAACTGCTCAGCACCCTGGAGGAGAGCGCGCTGCTGGCCACGCTATCGGCTCGCAAGGCGCAGGGGTTCGAGGCCTGTGCGATTGCCTTGATCCACGGTTGGAAATACCCGCGGACGGAACAGCGCCTCGAGGCGCTCGCACGCTCAGCCGGGTTCCGACAGGTCTCGGTCAGCCACCAGGTCAGTCCTCTCGTTGGGCTGGTCTCCCGGGCGGGTACAACCGTCGTGGATGCATACCTGTCCCCAGTCCTGCGGCGCTACGTGGACCGGGTCTCGGCGGACCTCAAAAAAACACCGCTCTATTTCATGCAGTCCAATGGCGGCTTGGCGGCGGCCACTGAATTCCAAGGCAAGGATGCGGTTCTGTCCGGCCCGGCAGGCGGAGTCGTCGGGGCCGCCCGTACGGCAGAGGCGGTTGGCGAAAAGCGCATCATCGCTTTTGACATGGGAGGCACCTCGACCGATGTATCGCTCTATGACGGCGCGTTCGAGCGTGTGTTCGACGCCGAGGTAGCCGGTGTTCAAATGCGCGTCCCAATGATGGCTGTCGAGACCGTAGCGGCTGGTGGCGGTTCGATCCTGCGCTTCGATGGTGCTCGATTTCGCGTAGGTCCTGAGAGTGCCGGAGCGACCCCTGGCCCAGCCGGCTACCGACGCGGAGGACCGCTCACCATCACCGATGCGAATATTCTGTGCGGCAAGCTCGTTCCTCTCCATTTTCCCGCCATATTTGGCCCACGGGGGGATCAGCCCCTGGATGCAGCTGCCGTGGCGCAGAAGTTTGCAGCGCTTGCAGGGGAAGTTGGAAACCCCGAGCCGCGCGATGTGGCAGAAGGTTTCCTGCGAATTGCCGTGGCCAACATGGCTGCCGCGATCAAACGCGTCGCGCTCGAGCGCGGGCGGGACGCGGCTGAGTTTACCCTTCAATGCTTTGGTGGTGCGGCCGGGCAGCACGCCTGTCTCGTCGCCGATGAGCTGGGAATGAAGCGTGTGCTCATACACCCCTTGGCGGGAGTTCTGTCTGCCTATGGGATTGGCCTTGCGGATCAGACAGTCACTCGTCAGGCAGCGCTCGAGATCACACTGGACGAGTCCCACGCTGATGCTATACGCGAGGCTGCGGAGCGGATGAGGCAGGAGGCAATCGGAGCATTGGAGGACGGTGAGGGTCGGGGAATCCGTGCCGTGATCACCGCGCACCTGAAATACAACGGCACAGACACGGCACTGGAAGTGCCATTCGATGCGACCGCACGCATGCGGGAGTCTTTCGAGCAGGTGCATCGACTGCGATTCGGCTTCGTCACGCCCGAGCGCCCTGTGATTGTCGATAGTCTCGTGGTGGAAGCCATCAAACCTGGGCAGGCCCTTCAGCGCGCAGCGCCTCCGGCCTCCAGGTCATCCAGCAGGTTGGATAACGTCGAGATTTGGACGGGAGGCCGCGCGCACAGCGCTTCGGTTCATGACCGTGTGCACCTGCAGCCTGGAGACCGCATCTCCGGCCCCGCGCTGATTCGAGAGGCCATCGCAACGACCGTGGTCGAGCCCGGTTGGATCGCGGAGGTACTCGAGGGTGGCGAGTTACTCTTGACTTGCCTCAACTCCACGCGCCGGTCAACAGCCGATCCGTCACGAGCGGATCCTGTTTTGCTCGAGTTGTTCAACAATCTCTACATGGGCGTCGCCGAACAGATGGGAGCGGTGTTACGTAACACATCGACCAGCGTCAATATCAAGGAACGGCTGGACTTCTCCTGCGCCGTCTTCGACTCGACCGGCGCCCTCGTCGCGAACGCTCCGCATGTGCCGGTGCACCTGGGATCCATGGGCGACAGTGTGCGCACCGTGTTGGCTCGGCGCGGCGCTACGCTGCGTCCGGGTAGTGCGGTGGTGCTCAACAATCCCTTTAATGGCGGTACCCATCTACCGGATGTGACTGTCGTGACGCCGGTGTTTGATGAGTCAGGCACTGAGATCCGATTCTTCGTTGCCAATCGCGGCCATCACGCAGATATCGGCGGAACTACACCCGGTTCCATGCCGCCCGACTCGAGACTGCTCGAAGAGGAAGGTGTTGTCATCGATGATTTTCTCCTGGTGGAGGACGGTCGGTTCCGTGAAGCGGAGTTTCGTGAGCTCATCCTTTCCGGACCGTATCCGGCTCGTAGTCCGGATGTCAACATTGCGGATATCAAGGCGCAACTGGCGGCGAACGAGGCCGGCGCACGCGAATTGAATCATTTGACGCAACGGTATGGATGGAACCTGTTGCGTGCATACATGGGCCATGTCATGGCGAACGCCGAAGAGAGCGTGCGCCGCGTCATCGATCGGATCGGCGACGGCCGGTTTCATTACCGAATGGATGATGGTGCGGACCTGATGGTGACCGTGTCGGTGGACCACACGGCGCGGCAAGCGGTGATCGACTTCACCGGTACGAGCGCCGAACGTGAGGGTAACTTCAATGCACCCCCTGCGATTGCGCGCGCGGCCGTTCTGTACGTGTTCCGGTGTCTGGTCGGTGATGATCTGCCGCTCAATGACGGGTGCATGAAGCCGCTGCGGATCATCACGCCGCCCGGCAGCTTCCTGTGCCCGACACCGGGCCGTGCCGTGGTGGCGGGCAATACGGAAGTGAGCCAGGCAATCTGCAATGCCTTGTTGGGAGCGTTGGGGGTGGTTGCGAGCGCGCAGGCCACTATGAACAACTTCCTGTTCGGCAACGAGCGCTATCAATACTACGAAACCATTGGTGGTGGCACTGGAGCAGGGCCGGGGTTCGCGGGCACCGGACCGGTGCAGAGCCATATGACCAACACCCGCATCACCGATGTCGAGGTGTTGGAGCTTCGATATCCGGTTCGGCTGGAGCGCTTTGCAGTCCGTGAGGGTTCAGGAGGCGGGGGGCGATGGCACGGAGGAAACGGCGCGGTGCGGGCGATCCGCGTTCTCGAACCCATGACGGCGACCGTGGTTGGCTCGCGTAGGATAGTTCCACCTTTCGGCCTTGCTGGCGGCGCGCCCGGTGCGGCCGGGACTCAACGCGTGGAACGGGCGGACGGTACGGTGGTCCCTCTATCGGGCACCGACCAGGCGCATCTCGAACGCGGCGATCTGATTGTGATCGAGACACCCGGGGGTGGCGGGTTTGGGGGCCACTGATAAACCTTGATTTATTAAACTCTTGGTTTAAAAATACAAGGATCATTTTAAGTGGATCCTCTCATTTGAGACGTCTAATCGAACCGGCTCTGCTGGATTGGAAGACGGCGGATCGTCGTAAGCCGTTGATTTTAAGAGGAGCTCGGCAGGTCGGCAAAACCTGGACGATCGAGCGGTTCGGGCGGGCTCAATTCCAGCAGGTGGTCAAGGTCGACCTGGAGAAGCGCCGCGATGTCCATGGGGTTTTCGAGGGGAATCTCGATAGCAAGACTGTCCTGTCACAACTGTCTGTCGCCTTTGGGCGCCGCATTGTCCCCGCGGAGACGCTGCTCTTTTTGGACGAAATTCAGACCTGCCCTCGGGCGTTGATGGCCTTGCGTTACTTGTACGAAGAGATGCCGGAACTGCACGTCATTGCCGCCGGCTCATTGTTGGAATTCGCGCTCGGGGACATTTCCTTTCCGGTGGGTAGGGTGCAGTTCCTCAACATGTATCCGCTCACTTTCGCCGAATTCGTACTGGCGGTGGGCAATGAGCCTTTGTTCGATGTTTTACAGCGCCCGCCCGCCGCGCTGCCCGAGGTGACGCATCGGATTCTCCTCGAACACTTGCGTAATTACTTCTTCGTTGGCGGCATGCCGGAGGCAGTGGCAGCTTTTCGCGACGGCGCATCGTTGCTCGATGCGTTCGAGGTGCACGCGGAAATCATCGAAGCCTACCGGCAGGATTTCGGCAAGTACGCACCGCGTGCGGATAAGCAGGCCCTGGACCGCGTGTTGGCGAGCTGCGCTGCCAGCGTGGGTGATCGGATCAAGTATTCCACCTTAGCGGAGGGCTACTCCAATCCTACGCTTCACAAAGCATTCGATCTGCTGTGTATGGCTCAGGTGCTCCATCGTATCCCTGCCGTCTCTAATCCGGTGTTACCTTTGGCTGCGAGTGCGAACGCGCGAAAATTCAAGGCTGCGGTGGTCGATATCGGCCTCATGCAGCGACTCTCCCACGTCCCGGTCGATGTCGAGATCCGGCATGCGAACCTCCTCTCGATCTATCGAGGAAAGCTCGCCGAGCAGTTCGTGGCGCAGGAGTTGACGGCTATCCAGAACCGGGAGCTGTACTACTGGGCACGGGAGGAGCGCGGCAGCTCGGCCGAAGTTGATTACCTGTTGCGCAAGCACGGGGAGGTCTATCCGGTCGAAGTCAAGTCGGGCGAGGGCGGCACGATGCGCAGCATGCACCTGTTGCTGAAAGCGTATTCCGGCATCAAACAGGGCTTGGTGCTCTACAGTGAAACTTACGGAGAGCAGCCCGAGCAGAAACTCCGATTTCTTCCTTTGTATTTCGCCGGCTCTCTGTGCCACTCCTGATGACTCGATGGGCCTGCAGGGTCCGCTGCGCTCTCTGGTCAATCCCTCAGCTCGACTTCCGCCTCGATCTCGATCGGCACATCGAAGGGAAGGCCGGCGATGCCGATGGCGACGCGGGCATGTCGACCCACATCGTTACCAAACACATCGTAGACGAGGCGAGATGCGCCATTGATCACGCTCGGGTAGTCACGGAATTCCGGCGTGGCGCTCACCATGCCGTACAGCCGAACCCATGCAGCAATTCGGTCCAGCGTACCGAGTTCGCGCGTGAGGCTCGCGAAAATGCCCAGCATTGCGCGTGACGCGCACGCCTGGGCTTGCTCCAGCGTGACTTGCGCGCCGACGCGCCCGTAAGGACCGGACACGGCGCCCGACTCATCCAGTGGCAGATGTCCGGAGATCATGACTCGTCGGCCCACGACCCGTACGAACTCCGCATAGACCGCAACTCCGGGGCCGAGGACGCGCGGCCCGGAGTCCCCGGCCGATCCCCATGGTTGCGGCAACTGGATTCCCAGCGCGGCCAAGCGCATCGTTGGCGTCATTTCGCTCGCGATATTCATGTGTCACCTCGTGCAGGCAGTTTGCCTGGGAACGGCGGGGACAAGTTTCGGTGGCGGCCGAAATCTGCGAGCGAGCAAATGGGACAGGAGCATACGATGGAGGACTACTATCGCCTCGCCGAGTTTGCCGCCCTGCTTGGCGAGCCGCAGCGCGCTCGAATCGTCGTGGCCCTGATGGGCGGAACGGCCTTGCCCGCGGGTGAGCTGGCGCGGCAATCGGGGATAGCGGCATCGACTGCGAGTGGGCACCTCGCTTTGCTCGTGAGCGGCGGAATCCTATCCGTCGAGCGTCACGGTCGGCACCGCTACTATCGCATCTCTGATCACAACATCGCGGCGGCGCTGGAGTCGCTGGCAGCCATGCTTCCGCCACAACAGGCGAAATACCGTTCGGACGCGCGCACGCGACTGGCTTCAGCGCGTACCTGCTACGACCATCTCGCAGGTGATCTCGGCGTCAGATGGACGGAGGCACTGCTGGCGCGTGGTGTACTGTTGGACAAAGGGTTGCACTATCAATTGAACCCGCAGAAAGTGGCGGCCCTTCGCGCAATGGGCTTCGAGCTGCAAGATCCGCACGCGGTCGATGCAGCGCTGCTCGGCAGGAAGTGTCTCGATTGCACGCAGAGGCGTCATCATGTGGGAGGTGTATTGGGCGCGCTGTTGGCTCGCGAGCTCTTTCGCATGGAGTGGGTTCGACGGACTCGCGGCGATCGCGCGCTGCGGGTGATGCCTCGCGGTCGCACCCAGTTCCGGAGGCATTTCGCTCTCTCGGTGTGAGGGTCCGTCATTCGCTGTGACTTTTGGCGACGGTCAACTCCTCGCGTACGAAAAACGCCGCGCGCATGAAGTGCGCGGCGCCCCAGAGCGCCACCACCGCCGATGCGGCAATCGCATAACGCAGTGAGTCGTTACCCAGGCCGTAGTGGTTGATCAGGCGGTCGCTGATCATGCCGGTAACCAGGGGGCCGAGTCCCAAACCAACAATATTGACCACCAACGCGAGCACCGCTGAGGTAAATGCACGCAGGGTTGCCGGCACCAATAACTGTCCGGTCGCCACCAGCGGCGCCAGGAACGAGCTGAGAAACATCGCTGGCAGAAAGCCCGCCAACAGCGACAATTGCGCGCTCGCGGTGAAATACTGAATCATCATCACCGGCACGGCGGCCAGCGCCGCGATCGCTGGCACCCACATGTACCATCGCGCATCGCGCCGTCCGAGCCGGTCGGTGAGGGCGCCTCCGAGATAAACTCCCAGCCCGCCGCCGATTCCGGACAGCAACGCCAGGTGCCCCGCAATTTCCGTCATCGATAAGCCGAAAACGCGGTTGTAGAACGGCGCATTCCAGTTGAGGGTTGCATACAGCGTAAAGTCAACCAGCGCGCCGCCAAGAGTAGCGTGGCGAAAGGCGCGCAGCGACCACAAAGTTCGCACGGCTTCCGCCCAGGTCGGCTGTTTGCCTGGGGCGGCTGCATCCATTGCGCCCCGTTGGGGCTCACGCACCGTCAGTAGTACCAGCGGCGCCAGCGCGAGCCCGCATAAACCCAGAACCGCAAACGCCTGACGCCAACCCAGGGAGGTGCTGAGCCAACCACCCGCAACAAATCCCAACATCGTGCCGATCGGAAAAGTGAGCGTCCACAGACCGATGGCGGTGGCACGCTGTGCCCGTGGGAAGTAATCGGAAATCAGGGAGTGGCTGGTGGGCGCACAGCCCGCTTCACCGAATGCAACTCCCATCCGCGTGATCGCCAGAGTGACCATGCCGATGGCAAGGCCGCAGGCGCCGGTCATGACGCTCCATACGCCCAGCGCTCCGGCAATCAACATTGTGCGATTGCTGCGATCCGCCAGGCGTGCAATGGGTAATGCCATCGAGGTGTACAGCAGCGCAAAAGCGAGCCCCGTAAGAGCCCCGAGCTGCGTGTCACTCAGGCCCAATTCACGCTTGATGGGAATCTGCAGAATGGCCAGGCTCTGGCGGTCGATGTAGTTGAATAATCCGATCACAATCAACACGCCCAGCACGTACCACTTGCGCCAGGGTGCGGCCACTGCGGCGGCCGGCGGCGCGGAAACGGAGCTATCCAAGGCAGTTATCCCCTCGTGGCATATTGAAAACCGACCGGTCGGTCGATATGCTAATTGCGGCCGGTGAATGATACAAGGCGGCATGAGGGGGAGGCGGATGCGCGAATTCCGGGATCGGGTGGCCGTGGTGACCGGGGGTGGCAGCGGAATCGGTGCGGCGCTGTGCTGGCGTTGGGCCCGGGCCGGCATGAAAGTGGTGGTTGCGGATATCGACCTGGCCGCAGCGGAGCGCATCAGCAGGGCCCTCGAAGCCGCGCAACACGAGGCGATAGCCGCCAGGGTCGATGTATCCCGGGCCGCGGAGGTCGAGCAACTGGCGCTGCTGGCCTATCGCACCTACGGCTCGGTCGACTTACTGTGCAACAACGCCGGCATCGTGCCGAGTGGCCGGTATCGGCCGATCTGGGAGTATCCGCTGGAAGATTGGCAGTGGGCTCTGGATGTGAACCTGATGGGTGTCGTGCACGGCATTCGCAGTTTCGTACCGCGCATGTTGGAGCAGAAGACTCCGGCACACATTGTGAATACGGCTTCGGTCGCCGGCCTGGTCAGTGGCGCCGGCTCGCCTGTTTACAGCGCCTCCAAGCATGCAGTGGTGCGCGCCACTGAGGCGCTGTATGCCTCTTTGCGCGACCTCGGTGCCCCCATCGGCGTGACCATGTTGTGCCCCGGCCTCGTCAATACCCGCATCTATGAATCGGAGCGCAACCGTCCTGAAAATCTGCGGCCCACTGGCGGCACGGCTGCCGAAGTTCCCGAATTACAGGCCGTGGCGGCGGAGCTGTACGCTCACGCGCTGAGCCCCGAAGCGGTGGCGGAACAGGTATTCGACGCGGTGAACGCAGACCGTCTGTACCAGATCACCTCGGATCGATACGACGATGCCATTCGCGACCGCGCCGATGCGATGCTCGCGCGACGCAATCCGGTATTTCCGAGCTTACTCGATCTATCGCTACGCGATCGGCGAACCTGATCATGACTTCAAACAAGGGCCGGCGGCTTGCCGACAAAATAGCGCTCATCACCGGTGGCGCCTCGGGAATCGGCTGGGCGGCGGCGGAACGCTTTGCGCAGGAAGGTGCGGTTGTCATTGTTGCCGATCGGGACGCTGACAAACTGAAAGACTGCGCGAGTGCGTTGCGCGC